>Ga0070741_10001643_pt1 | contig 65888 bp, 74 predicted proteins | sample Coa_R1_4_FD_66440 | JGI IMG/M metagenome (GOLD analysis project Ga0070741, IMG submission 66440) | Surface soil microbial communities from Centralia Pennsylvania, which are recovering from an underground coalmine fire - Coalmine... | ecosystem: Environmental > Terrestrial > Soil > Unclassified ...
CCCACTGCAGGCCGAGCCCCCACGCGCCATGAACGAGGGAGAAGCTCGCCATGCGACCATCCTCCCATGCGCGTCATCGCCGGCAGCCGCAAGGGGCACACGATCGTCGCTCCGAAGGGCCAGGACACGCGGCCGACGTCCGACCGCGTCCGCGAGAACGTCTTCAACCTCGTCGGGCCGGTGGACGACGCCCGGGTCCTCGACCTCTTCGCCGGCTCGGGCGCGCTCGGGATCGAGGCGCTCTCGCGCGGCGCTGCCTCGGCGGTCTTCGTCGAGAAGGACCCGGACGCGATCCGCGCGATCGAGCGGAACCTCGACAAGCTGCGCCTGACGGGCGTTCGCATCGTCCGCGGCGACGCGCTCTGGACGATCTCGCAGGAGGCGAGCGCGGGCGCGAAGTACGATCTCGTGCTGGTCGACCCTCCCTACGGCATGTTCCCCGAGATCCAGCCCAAGCTCGCACGCCATCTGCCGCCGCTCCTCGCGCCGGACGGACTTCTCGTCCTCGAGACGGACGCGCGGACGGAGCCCGAGCTGCCGCTGCCGCTCCGCACGTCCCGCAAGTACGGCCAGGCGCGCGTGACGCTCTTCGAGGCGGCCTCCTGATCACCGCGATCGCTCCCGGCTCGTACGACCCCGTCACGAACGGGCACGTCGACGTGATCACTCGCGCGGCGGGGATCTTCGACCGCGTCGTCGTCGGCGTCGTCGGCAATCCGCAGCACAAGGAGCCGATGTTCGGCGTCGACGAGCGCGTCGAGTTCCTCCGCACCGCGCTTGCAGGCGTCGACAACATCGAGATCGACGTCTTCCGCGAGCTCGTCGTCGACTTCGCCCGCAAGTGGGAGGCGAAGGCGATCGTCAAGGGGCTCCGCGTCATCTCGGACTTCGAGTGGGAGTTCCAGATGAACCAGCTCAACCGGACGCTCGCGCCGGAGGTGGAGACGGTCTACGTCATGGCGAGCCCGCAGGTGAGCTTCGTCTCCTCGAGCGGCGTGAAGGAGATCGCCGCGTTCGGCGGCGACGTCTCCGAGCTCGTCCCCGCGCCGGTGGCACGGCGGCTCGCCGAGATCTTCCCGGACGGTAGGCCCGGCACACCCGAAAAGCCCGGCGAGTGAGCGAGCTCGACGTCACGCTGCCGGACGGGCGGACGCTCCACGTCCACGACGACGGCGATCCGCAGGGCTTCCCGGTCGTCTTCCACCACGGCACGCCCGCGTGTGGCCGGCTCCACCCGCACGACATCGAGGACGCGCGCGCGAAGGGGATCCGCCTGATCGGCTTCGACCGCGCCGGCTACGGCCGTTCCGACGCGAACTTCGGCCGCTCGGTGGGTGACGTCGCAGCCGACGTAGCCGACATGCTCGACGCCCTCGCTGCCGACCGGTTCGCGACGTGGGGCCACTCCGGCGGCGGCCCGCATGCCCTCGCCTGCGCGGCGCTTCTCCCCGGCCGCTGTGTCGCGGCTGCGACGCTCGCCTCCGTCGCGCCGTACGGCGCAGAGGGACTCGACTTCCTCGACGGAATGGGCGAGCTCAACGTCCAGGAGATCCAGATGTCGCTCGAGCGCACGCCCGAGGAGCAGGAGGCGGCGATCCGGGAGAGCCAGGCGGAGCTCTTCTCGGCCGGGCCGGACGGGCTGCTCCATGCCATGCGCACGATTCTCTCGCCCCTCGACCAGGGGGTGATGACCGACGAGTTCGCGGCGTGGGGCTTCCGCGTGATGTCGGAAGGCGCGGCGACACGGATCGAGGGCTGGCGCGACGACGATCGCGCGATGCTCGAGCCCTGGGGCTTCGACCTCGCCGACATCAGGGTTCCCGTCCTGTTGCTGCAAGGAACCGAGGACCTGATGGTGCCGCCGGCGCACGGCCGCTGGCTCGCCGAGGCGATCCCGGGCGTCGAAGCCGAGATCAGCACGAGCGAAGGACATCTGACACTTCTCGCCAATCGGGTTCCGGACGTCCACGAATGGTTGCTCGCCCGAGGAGGCCGATGAACGAGCTCGACATCACCCTGCGCGACGGAAGAACGCTTCACGTCTACGACAACGGCGAGCCGGACGGCAACGTCGTCGTCGAGCATCACGGGACGCCGGGCAGCGGGCTCGGGTATCCGCCCGACATCGCGCGCGGGCTCGAGCGCGGCCTGCGGATCATCCGCTACGACCGCGCCGGCTACGGCAGCTCGACGCCGAATCCCGGCCGCTCGGTCGCCGACGTCGTCCCCGACATCGAGGACGTTCTCGACGCGCTCGAGATCGAGCGGTACGTCTCCTTCGGCGGCTCGGGCGGCTGCCCGCACTCGTTCGCGTGCGGCGCGCTCTCCGACCGCTGCCTCGCAGCCGGAGCCGTCGCGTCGCCGACGCCGTACGAGGCCGAGGGGATCGACTGGATGGCGGGCATGGGCGAGGCGAACGTCGAGGAGTTCGGCCTGGCGCTCGAGGGCCCCGACGCGCTCGAGCCGTACCTCGAGAAGCAGGCGGAGGAGTTCCACGAGGCGACGCCGGAGCAGATCAAGGACCTCATGGCGACGATCCTGCCGCCGGTCGACGCCGCCGTCCTCAGCGGCGACCGGGCGGTGGCGATGAAGCGGAGCGGCGAGCGCGCGCTCGAGCACGGCATCGCCGGCTGGCGCGACGACGACATCGCCTTCACGAAGCCGTGGGGCTTCGGGCTCGACGAGATCCGCGTCCCGACGCTCCTCTGGCAGGGCGTCCAGGACCTCATGGTCCCGCTCGCGCACGCCCACTGGCTGGCGGAGCACATCCCCGGCGTCGAGGCGCACATCAGCGAGGAGGACGGGCATCTCTCGATCGCGGTGGGCCGCCTTGGCGAGATCTACGACTGGCTTGCGGCACGCTTCTGATTGCGCTCCGCGCTGCGGGGGCTAGACTTTCCCGTCAATGGACGTACTCGTTCTGATCGACAAGCTCGACGACCTCGTGCACAACGCGAAGGCCGTCCCGCTCACCGACCAGGTGCGCATCGACCGCGAGGAGATCTACGACATCCTCGACCAGATGCGCGCGACGATCCCGGAAGAGATCAAGCAGGCGCGCTGGATCGTCAAGGAGCGCCAGGAGATGCTCGCCGAGGCGAAGCGCGAGGTCGACCGGCTCCTCGCCGAGGCGCGCGAGCAGGCGGTGCGCGAGGCGTCGCAGACGGAGATCGTCAAGATCGCCGAGCGGCAGGCGGACGAGATCGTCCAGGACGCCCGGCGCAGCTCGCACGAGATGAAGATGGAGATGGAGGACTGGGCCGACAACCAGCTCGCCTCCCTCGAGGTCAATCTCGAGCGCTTCCTCACCGCGGTGCGCCGCGGCCGCGAGCGGCTCCACGAGCGCTCGCAGGAGTCCGTCGTCGCGGGCCTCGGCCCGAACGGCGACGCCGGGCTCGTCGAAGACGAGCGCTTCGTCTAGTAGAGCTCGCGAGTCCTGCGGACTCGCTCACTGAGTGGCGGAACTCCGCAGACCGGAGAGCGCGGTCTCCGGCCTGCTCCGTGCTGAGGGCTTATTGCCCGCCGCGGCGGGCGCCTTTGGCGCGCGCCGGGGAGCGGGCGAGCCTGAGGCTAAGCCGCCGCTTCGCGGCCGTCTTAGCTTCCGGCCGTAACTTCCCGCGCCAGCTCGACGAAGGCTTGCGCTGCGTGTGAGCGGTAACGGTCCCGGTGCCAGGCGAGGACGATCGTCCGCGGGGGGATCCGCGAGCCGAACGGCAGCGCCTTCACCGTCCGGTCGCGCGGGTCGACGACGAGCTGCGGCTCGATCGCGACGCCGAGCCCTTCCGCGACGAGCGCTTGCAGCGTCCCGTTGTCGTCGGTGCGGAAGACGACGTTCGTCTCCGGCACGCGCCCGGCGACGTGCCGCTCCGGCTCGTCGGTGCTGCGCCGGCCGAGCAGCGGCAGCTTCGCCACCTCCCGCAGTGACGGCGCCGCCTCGAGCTCGGCGAGCTCCGACTCGGCGGAGACGAGGAGGACGTACGGGTCCTGCAGCAGCTCCGTCCACTCGAACGGCCCTTCCGGGAGCGGCAGCTCCGCGAAGGTCAGGTCGAGCTCGCCGTGCTCGAGCAGGTGGAGGAGCTCGGTCGCGTCGCTCTCCTCCCGCACGCGCACGGCGACCTGCGGCCACTCCGCCCGGAAGCGGCGCACGAGCGCGGGGAGGAGGCGGGCGCCGACGCTCTGGAAGATGCCGACGCGGAGCGTGCCGGCGGCGCCCTCCGCGAGCGCGTCCATGTCCGCCCGCGCCGCGTCGATCCGCGCGACGATCGCGTCGGCGTGGCGGAGCAGCAGGAGGCCGGCCTCGGTCGGCTCGACCCGCCGCGGGCCGCCGGGACGGTCGAAGAGCCGCTGCCCGACGATCTTCTCCAGCTGCGCGATCTGCTGGCTCACGGCCGACTGCGTGTAGCCGAGCTCGCGCGCGGCGGCGCCGAACGAGCGTGTCCGGGCGACCGCCTCGAGCGCGGCGAAATGCCGCAGCTCGACTCCCAGCCAATCATTAGCACTCATGATCGTTACGAACGATAACTCAACTTGTGCTGATCGGATTGGGAAGGCACCCTGGAGGCATGCGCTTGAAGATCGCAGCCGCTCTCGGGATCGTCTACGTCGTCTGGGGATCGACGTATCTCGCGATCGCCGTCGCCGACCGGACGCTGCCGCCGCTCCTGATGCTCGCGGTCCGCTTCGGGATCGCCGGGGCGCTCCTCTACGGCTGGTCGCTGTGGCGCGGCGACGTCCGCGCCGCCCGGCCGGGCCGGCGCGAGTGGACGGCCGCCGCGATCGTCGGTGGGCTGCTCCTCTTCGTCGACACCGGCGGCGTCGCCTGGGCCGAGCAGCGGGTCGCGTCCGGCCTCACCGCGCTTCTCGTCGCCTCGGTGCCGCTGTTCGCGGCGCTCCTCGACCGCACCGTCTTCGGAGTCCGGCTCTCGCTCGGCGGGATCGCCGGGATCGCCACCGGCCTGTTCGGCGTCGCGCTGCTCGTCGGCCCGAGCGCGCACATCGACCCGGTCGGCGCGGCCGTGATCCTCGTCGCCGCGTTCGCCTGGGCGGCGGGCTCCGCGTACGCGCGCGTCGCGCCGCTTCCCCCGGCTCCGTTCCTGTCGGCTTCGATGCAGATGCTCGCCGCCGCCGTGCTGCTCGCCGTTGCGGGTGCCGCGATGGGGGAGGTCGGGCGCGTCCATCCCTCAGCGATCTCGGCGGGGTCGCTGGGCGCGTTCGCCTTCCTCGTGGTCTTCGGCTCGATCGTCGCCTTCACGGCGTACGGCTGGCTGCTCAAGAGCGGCGCCTCGAGCGTCCTCGTCTCGACGTACGCGTACGTCAACCCGGCGGTCGCCGTGCTGCTCGGCTGGCTGTTCGTCGGGGAGACGGTCGGCAGGCGGGAAGTCGCCGCGGGCGCCGTGATCCTCGCCTCGGTCGGCATGCTCGTCCTCGCCGGCCACGCGCGGTCTGCGGAGACGATCCGCGCGCGGCGACGGTCGGCGGTTCGCGCCCTGCGCCGGCTGCTCGCCCTCTAGACCGGCACCGCTACCTTGGCGGCGTGACCGCGTTCGACCTTCGCAAGCTCCGGCTCCGCTCCGGTGACCAGGCGCGCGAGCGCGTCGAGATCGCGCTCGATCCGCTCCGCCTCGCCGGCCAGGAGTACACGCCGCAGCCCAACCCGGCGACGGCCGAGCTGCAGGTCACGCGCGCGTCGAGCGGCACCGTTCTCGAGCTGGCGCTCGACGTCTCGCTCCACGGCCCGTGCTTCCGCTGCCTGCAGGACGCCGAGCTGCCGCTGTCGCTCGCGCTCCGCGAGTACAACGCGACGAAGCCGGAGAGCGAGGACGAGCGGTCGGAGTACCTCGTCGACGAGCGGCTCGACCTCTCCGCCTGGGCTCGCGACTCGATCGCGCTCGCGCTGCCCGACCAGATCCTCTGCCGCCCCGACTGCGCCGGCCTCTGTCCCGTCTGCGGCAAGGACCTCAACCTCGAGCCGCACGAGCACGCGGAGGAGCGGCTCGACCCGCGCTGGGAGAAGCTCAGCGAGCTTCGGCAGGAATGACGAACGGCGTCGTCGTCGTGAGCTCGACGAAGCCGAGCCGCTCGAGGATCGGCCGGCTCGTCGGCAGCGCGTCGACGTAGAGGTAGCGATAGCCCGCCTCGCGCGCGATCTCCGCCCGCCGCGCGACCGTGGCCGCGTAGAGGCCGCGGCGGCGGTGCTCCGGCAAGGTCACGCCGCCGAACAGTCCCGCGAACTCGACTCCCGGATCGAGATCGACGCGCCCGCCCGAGACCGCCTGCCCGTCGACGTACGCGACGACGGCGACGACGTCGCCGGGCAGCCAGCCGTGGTCGCGGCCGAAGACGCGCTGCGCGAGCTCGGAGAACGTCTCCGGCTCGTTCCGCAGGTCGACGTCCGGCGAGGGCGGCGCGATCGCCGCGGACTCGGCGACCACGACCGTCTCCTCGGCTTGCGGCTCGAGCCCCGCCGCGAGGAGCCGCTCGCGTAGCTCCGGGCCGTCGTGGGCGTAGTACTTCCACTCGACCCAGCCGGGGACCTCGCGCATGCGGGCGACCGCCCGGTCGACGTCGCCGTCCGCGGGCGGCCAGAGCACCGCGCTCCAGCCGTCGCCGATCAGGAACCCGTCCGGGCCGGCCGCCTTCCGCCGCATCTGCTCGTCGAACCGCTCGCGGATCTCCGAGATGTCCACGGGCGCAGGCTATAGTGGCCGTCGCTCATGGCTGTCCCGAAGCGGAAAACCTCCAAGTCGCGCCGCGACAAGCGGCGTGCGACGCACAAGATCAGCGCGGCGAAGGTCAACGTCTGCCCGACGTGCGGCCAGCCGAAGCGCCCTCACCGCGTCTGCCCGACCTGCGGCACGTACAAGGGCCGCGAGGTCGAGCCGCTCCGCACGCAGGCTCCGTAGAGTCCCGCACATGGTTCGCGTTGCCGTCGACGCGATGGGAGGAGATCGCGGTCCCGAGGCCGTGATCGACGGCGCGCTCGCCGCGCGGACGGAGGAGATCGTCCCCGTCGTCTACGGCGCCGCCGACCTCGACACGCAGGGGCTGGAGCTCGTCCCGACGACGCAGGTCGTGGGGATGGACGACAAGCCCGCCGACGCGCTGCGCAGCAAGGAGGACAGCTCGCTCGTCCGTGCGGTCAAGGCGGTCGCGGACGGCGAGGCCGACGCCGTCGTGTCGCCCGGCAACACCGGCGCGATGCTCGCCGCCGGGCTCGTCCACATCCGCCGTCACACGGGAGTCCGCCGTCCGGCGATCGCCGTCCCGATCCCCGCGAAGAGCGGCCCGTGCGTCCTCGTCGACGCCGGCGCGAACGCCGACTGCCGGCCCGAGCATCTCCTCCAGTTCGCGACGATGGGCTCGGTCTTCGCCGAGGAGATCCTCGGCATCCCGCGGCCGGCCGTCCGGCTCCTCTCGATCGGCGAGGAGGCGGAGAAGGGCAACCAGCTGACGCTCGAGGCGCACGCACTCCTCGCCGCCTCCGACCTCGACTTCCGCGGCAACGCCGAAGGGCGGGACATCCTCGAGGGAGCCGCCGACGTCCTCGTCACCGACGGCTTCACCGGCAACGTCGCGCTCAAGACCGTCGAGGGGACGATCCGCACCGTGCTCACCGGCCTGCGCGACGAGATCGAGGCGTCGACGACGACGAAGCTCGGCGGGCTCCTCATCCGGCCGGCGGCGCGGCGGCTTCGCTCGCGGCTCGATCCCGACACGTACGGCGGCGCCTATCTCCTCGGCCTGCGCGGCCTCGTCGTGATCGCACACGGCAACTCCTCCGCCACCGCGATCGCGAACGCGATCCGTCTCGCCGCCCGCGGCGTCGACCACGACGTCGTCGGCAGGCTCGGTGCCCGGCTCAGTCAAACGAGCCGGGACGAGACCTCCTCGTAGGGGCGCAGCCGGTACGTGCGGAACGGGATGCCGCCGGCGGGCGGCTCGAGCGCGTCCTGCAGCCGCCGCGCCGACGGCGGAGCCGCGACGAGCCGTCGCGCCTCGTCGGGAGCGAACCAGCCGACCTCCGGCGTCTCGGTGCACGGCCGCGGCTCGCCGCCGAGGTAGCGGCAGCTGAAGAGGAGCAGCAGCATCTCCGGCTCGCTCAGCTTCGAGTAGACGCCGCGCAGACGCTCGAGCTCGACGCCGATCCCCGTCTCCTCCTCGATCTCCCGGACGAGCGCGTCGGCCGGATCCTCTCCGAGCTCGACCTGGCCGCCCGGCATCTCCCAGCCGCGCGTCGCGACCCGCACGAGGAGAACGTGGCCGTCCGCGTCCTCGACGAAGCCGGTCACCGCGACGACGTGGCGGGGATGCTCGGCCACCGCGCGACCATAGCTGGGGCGCGACCGGCCGAGACTGTATGATCGCGGCGCTTTCCGGCTCCCCAACTCAAATGAGGTGACATGGCAGCGTCGCGCGAGGAAGTCTATGAGCGGGTCAAGGAGGTCCTCACCGAGCAGCTCGGCATCGACGAGGCGGAGATCACGGAAGAGGCTTCCTTCCAGGAGGATCTCGACGCCGACTCGCTCGACCTCGTCGAGCTGATCATGGAGCTCGAGGACCAGTTCGGGATCAAGATCTCGGACGAGGACGCGCAGAAGATCCAGACCGTCGGCCAGGCGGTCGACTACGTCACGTCGCACCAGTAGCGGCCGCGATCTCGCGCAGCTGATCGACGATCTCCCGCCCGAGGCGGCGGAGATCGTCTTCACGCACGTCTCGTGGGCGCGCGAGCGTGCGGCGTCGTACGAGCGCCTCGAGTTCCTCGGCGACAGCGTCCTCGAGCTCGCCGTCGCGCACGCGCTCTACACGCGGCATCCCGACTACGGCGAGGGGAGCCTGACGAAGGCGCGCGCCCACGTCGTCTCGCGGGCGACGTGCGCGCGGGTCGCGGCGGAGCTCGATCTCGGCGGACGTCTCGTCGCGCATGCGCCGCAGCCGCCGCCCGACGATCTCGAACGGCTTGCCGGGACGCCGAGCGTGATCGGCGCCGTGCTCGAGGCGGCGCTCGGCGCGCTCTTCCTCGAGCACGGCTTCGCGGCGATCGAGGACGCCGTCGTCGCCGCGTTCGCCGACCACATCGAGTTCGCGGTGACGTCGCGCGTCGACCACAAGACCGACCTCCAGGAGCTCCTCGCCCGCACCGGCCGGAAGGTCGCATACGTCGAGATCTCCGCCGACGGTCCGGCCCACGACCGGCGCTTCACGTGCGCTGCGCTCGTCGACGGCGAGGAGCTCGGCCGCGGCGAGGGGAAGTCGAAGAAGGAGGCGGAGCAGGAAGCTGCCCGCGCGGCGCTCGCGAAGGTGGAAGCCGCGCCGGGGACGTAGTAGCCTGCCGCGCCATGCCGGACTTCACCGAGCTCAAGCAGCTCCACTCCATGATCTGGTCGGCAGGCGCCTTCGAGGAGGTCGCCGACTCCATCGGCGACGTGCACGCCGCGATCGTCGAGGCGCTCGCGCCGGAGCCCGGGGAGCGCTGGCTCGACGTCGCCTCCGGCGCCGGTCACGTCGCCGAGCTCGCAGCGGGCGCCGGCGCGCAGGTCACCGGCATCGACCTCTCGCCGAGGCTCGTCGACGTCGCCAAGGCGCGCGCCGCGACCGGCGGCTACGCGATCGAGTACCGCGTCGGCGACGCGGAGAATCTCGACGTCCCCGACGCGAGCTACGACGTCGTCTCCTCCTCCTTCGGGATGATCTTCGCGCCCGACCACGCGGCCGCAGCCGGCGAGCTCGCCCGCGTCACGAGGCCCGGCGGCCGGCTCGGCTTCTCCGCCTGGACGCCGGAAGGGTCGATCGGGGACATGTTCAACGTCTTCGGCCGCTTCCAGCCGCCGCCGCCCCCGGGCGCCGGCATCCCGCTCAGCTGGGGCAATGAGGAGTACGTCCACGAGCGGCTCGGCGACGCGTTCGACCTGAGGATCGAGCGGCGGATCTCCCGTGCCGAGGAGGCTTCGGTCGCGGAGTTCTGGGCGGAGTTCTCCAAGAGCTTCGGCCCGGTGAGGATGCTGCTCGACAACCTGCCTCCCGAGCGCGGCGCCGAGCTCGAGACGGCCGCGCTCGAGCACTACCGTGCGCTGGCGCAGCCCGACGGCCGGCTTGTCGACGACCGGGAGTACCTGCTCGTCACCGGCGTCCGGCGCTGACCGGCGGTGTCTGTCATCCTGTGCCGCGCATGCCTGAGCGGCGACCGAGCAACTCCGAGCTTCGCCTGCGGCGCCTGACCTCCGAGACGCCCGACCCCGAGCGGCGCGGCATCCTCGAGCTCTTCGACGAGGCCGAGGCGGAGCCGTCCGACGAGGACGCCCCGCTCGCCCGCGAAGCCGACGAGCCCGACGAGTAGAGCCGTCCGTTCGGCTCTTTAGTGTGCGCGGCGGTGCACCTGCGCGCCGTCAAGCTGCGTGGTTTCAAGTCCTTCCCCGAGCCGGTGGAGATCCGGCTCGAGCCGGGCGTGGGCGTGATCGTCGGCCCGAACGGCTCAGGGAAGTCGAACGTCTCCGACGCGATCCGCTGGGCCGCCGGCTCGCTCAGCCCGAGCGAGCTGCGCGCGGAGAAGCCCGACGACGTCCTCTTCGCCGGCAGCAGCAGCGGGCGCGGCGCAGCGGATTTCTGCGAGGTCGAGCTCCTCTTCGACAACGCCGACGGCACGCTCCCCGTGGACTTCGCGGAGCTGTCGGTCGCGCGCCGGCTCCATCGCGGCGGCGAAGGGCAGTACCTCGTGAACAAGGCGGCCGTCCGCCGGATCGACCTCGTCGAGCTCCTCGCCGATCTCGGGCTCGGACAGGGGATGCACTCGATCATCAGCCAGGGGAAGGTCGAGGCGATCCTCGCCTCGCGGCCGGCCGAGCGGCGCGCGCTCGTCGAGGAAGCGGCCGGGCTCGGGCGCTTCAAGGCGCGCCGGCATCGCGCCGAGCTCAAGCTCGCGCGGGTCGCGATCGAGGTGGAGCGCGCGCGTGACGTCGAGGCGGAGGTGCGGAAGCGGCTCCGTCCTCTCGCGCTGCAGGCGACGGCGGCGGAGCGCGCCGAGAAGCTGCGCGGCGAGATTGCGCGGCTGTACGCGCGGATCGCCGAGCTCGACCTCGCTGCGCTCGACGAGCGGCTGCGCGAGATCGACGCTCGCCGCGCGGCGACCGGCACCGCGAAGAAGGACGTCGAGGCACGGCTCGAGGCCGTCCTCGCCGAGCGCGGCGCCGCGGAGGAGCAGCTGGCGGATGCCGCCGGTGGCCGCGAGCAGGCGCTGCAGGCGCTCTACCGGCTCCGCAGCGCGGTCGAGCGGCTCGACCTCCGGCGCGAGTCGGCGGCCGCACGCCTCGGGAGGCTGAGGGCCGCGGCCGAGCAGCCGCGCCGCGTCCTCGACGAGCGGGTCAAGGCAGAGCGGATCGCGCTCGCCGAGCAGGTCAGCCTGCTCGAGGAGCGTCTCCGCGCGCTCGACCGGACGCTCGCCGAGCGCGAAGGGCTTCCGCCGGCGGCGCGGGCGCTCGCCGAGGAAGGGGAGCGGATCGCGCTCTCCCTACTCGAGGTCGAGCCCGGCATGGAGCGCGCTGTGGCCGCGGCGCTGCGCCAGCGCGCCTCGGCTCTCGTCGCCGACGACGCGCAGGCGGCGTTCGCGCTGCTCGAGCGCGCGCAGGCCGCGGGACTCGGCTCGCTCACCGTCGTGATCGGCAAGCGCGAGCCGGATCTCCCCGTCGTCGCGAAGGAGGAGCTTCTCGCGTCGCCGGTCGCCGCCGTGACGCGGGAGGGCTTCGGCTACGACCCGGCGAGCGGCGAGCTCTGGTTCGCGGGCGAGACGGCCGAGGCGCTGCTCCTCGAGCTGCAGGCGCGGCGGCGCGCGCTCGTCGCGGAGCTCGAGGAGGCGCGAAAGCGAAGCGAGGCGCGGATCCCCGACAGCGCCTACGCCGTCGAGGCAGACCCGCGCGTCGCGCGCGGTCTCGCGCTCGCGGAGCGGCTCGTCCGCGCGCTCGACGTCTCCGCCGCGCGGTTCGAGGCGCCGCTCAAGGCGGAGGTCGAGACGGGCGCGTCGAGCAGCGGCGCTCTCGGCGAGGAGCTGCGCCGCCTCGGCGCCGCCGAGGTCGAGCTGCGGCAGGAGCTCTCCGGCGCGTCCGAGGCGGCTTCCGCCGTCGAGGTCGACGCCGCCCGCATCGAGGCGGAGGCCGACGAGGCGCGGCGCCGGCTCGAAGCCGCCAACGCCGACGAGCCGGCGGAGGGAGACGACCGCGAGCAGCTCGCCGTCACCGTCGAGCGGCTCGAGCGCCGGCGCGAGGCGCTCGGCTTCGTCAACCCACTCGCGAAGGAGGAGTACGAGGCCGAGAAGGAGCGCCTCGAGGAGCTCGCGGCCCAGCGGGCCGACCTCGAGGAGAGCCTCGCCGAGCTCGAGAAGCTCAGCACCGAGCTCGCGGAGACCGTCGAGCGGCGCTTCGCGGAGACGTTCGACTCCGTCCAGCGCAACTTCGAGGAGGTCGCCGGCACGCTCTTCCCCGGCGGCGAGGGACGCCTCCGCCTCACCGAAGCGGAAGGCGAGGAAGAAGAGCCGGGCGTCGAGGTCGAGCTGCGCCCGGTCGGCAAGCGCGTGCAGCGGCTCTCGCTCCTGTCCGGCGGCGAGAAGGCGCTCGGCGCGATCGCCTTCCTCTTCGCGCTCTTCCTCGCGCGGCCGTGCCCGTTCTATCTCCTCGACGAGGTCGAGGCGGCGCTCGACGACACGAACATCGGCCGCTTCGTCGAGCTCCTCCGGCGCTACTCCGACCGCGCGCAGTTCGTCGTCATCACGCACCAGAAGCGGACGATGGAGGCCGCCGACGTCCTGTACGGCGTCACGATGGGCGGCGACGGCGTCTCGCAGGTCGTGTCGCGCCGCCTGCCGCGCGACGAGGCGAAGGCCGCGAGCGCGGCGTAGACGTGTCCGCCGGCGAGGCGAGGCTCGAGGAGGCGAACGGCGGGCTCATCCCGGCGGAGCGCGGCTGGTTCGTCGTCAACGCGACCGAGGCGCGCTGGAAGGAGTGGGGCCGGCTCGGCGTCTACTGCCCGTTCGAGGGCAAGCTCCCGTTCCTTCAGGTCGGAATCAACGTCAACGTCCTCGAGCCGGGCCAGAGCCTCGGCCGCTACCACGCCGAGCCCGGGCACGAGGAGCACTTCCTCGTCCTCGACGGCGAGTGCATCCTCCTCGTCGAGGAGCAGGAACGCCGGCTGCGCCGCTGGGACTTCGTCCACTGCCCGCCCGGCGTCGCGCACATGATCGTCGGCGCCGGCGACGGGCCGTCCGTCGTCCTCGCGGTCGGCGCGCGCGGCGACGGCAAGGGTGTCGCGCAGGGCGTCGTCTATCCCGTCTCCGAGCTCGCCGCCCGGCACGGCGTCTCGGTCGAGGAGGAGACGACGAGCTTCCTCGAGGCCTACGCGGACCTGCCGCGCGCAAAGACGTCCGTCCGGTACGGCGGCTGGCTCGACTGACTCTTCCGTAGGATCACCGCATGGACGAGCGGCTCGAGCGTTACGCAGAGCTCGTGGTCGGCCTGGGCGCGAACGTCCAGCCCGGCCAGGAGGTCTTCATCGTCCCGAGCCTCGAGCACCGGGATCTCGCCCGCGCGCTCGCACGGGCCGCGTACAAGGCCGGCGCCTCCTACGTCCACGTCAACTACAGCGACGAGCACGTCCGCCACGCGATGATCGCGCTCGGTCCCGACGAGGCGCTGACGTATGCGCCGGACTGGGCGAAGAGGTTCGTCGAGTCCTTCTCCGGCAACGCGCTCATCGCGACGGCAGGGAACGCGGAGCCCGAGCTGATGGCCGATCTCGACGGCGAGCGCGTCGGTCGCGCCCTGCCGATCGAGGTCGTCCAGATCCGGATGCAGCAGTTTGCGGAGAACTCCGTCAACTGGTGCGGCGTCGGTGCGCCGAACGAGGGCTGGGCGACGCAGATCTACGGCGAGCCGGACGTCGAGCGGCTCTGGGAGGCGGTCGCGTTCTGCATGCGGCTCGACGAGGACGATCCGATCGCCGCCTGGCGCGAGCATCTCGCGCGCCTGCGCGAGCGCCGTGCGTCGCTCGACGCGCTGAATGCCGACGCGATCCGCTACCGCGGGCCGGGAACCGACCTCACCGTCGGGCTCCTCCCGAACGCGCGCTGGATGTCGGGCTCGTCCACGACCGCGAGCGGCATCGAGTACGTCGCGAACATGCCGACGGAAGAAGTCTTCACGTCGCCGGACTCGCGCCGCGCCGAGGGGACGATCCGCTCGAGCATGCCGCTCGTCCTCGCCGGCCAGATCATCCGCGGACTCGAGTTGACCTTCGAGGACGGCCGGATCGTCAACGTCGACGCCGAGAGCGGCGCCGGCGTCGTGCGCGGCGAGCTCGACAGCATCCCGAACGCCGACCGCCTCGGCGAGCTGGCGCTCGTCACCGGCGACTCGCGCGTCGGCCAGACCGGCACGCTCTTCTACAACACGCTCTTCGACGAGAACGCGACGTGCCACATCGCCTACGGCTTCGGCTTCCCGTTCGTGTTCGACGGCGAGCCCGACGAAGGCCTCAACAACGCGAACACGCACGTCGACTTCATGGTCGGCGGCCCCGAGCTCGAGGTGGACGCGATCCTCGCCGACGGCACGGCCGTCCCGGTGATCCGGAACGAGGAGTGGCAGCTCGCGTGACCCACGAGGAGCGCCTCGAGCGCTACGCGGAGATCGCGGTCCGCGTCGGCGCCAACGTCCAGCCGGGGCAGGAGGTGTTCGTCCATCCGCACCTCGAGCAGGCGGAGCTCGGTCGCGCTCTCGTGCGCCAGGCGTACAAGGCGGGAGCCTCGTTCGTCAGCGCGATCTACAACGACGGGCACATCCGGCGCGCGATGATCGAGCTCGGTCCCGACGAGGCGCTCACGTACTCGCCGGCCTGGGGGAAGGCTCTCGCGGAGGCGTTCGCGGGCAGCGCGCTCCTCGCCATCACCGGCGATCCGGAGCCCGAGCTGATGGCCGATCTCGACGGCGAGCGCGTCGGTCGCGCGATTCCGCTCGAGATCGCGGAGATCCGGCAGCGCCAGCACCACGAGAACTCCGTCAACTGGTGCGGGATCGGCGGCCCGAATCCCGGCTGGGCGACGCAGGCGTTCGGGGAGCCGGACGTCGAGCGGCTGTGGGAGGCGGTGGCCTTCTGCATGCGGCTCGACGAGGAGGATCCCGTCGAGGCCTGGCGGAACCACCTCGACCGGCTCGAGGCGCGGGCCGCGGCGCTCACGGCGCTCCGGCCCGACGCGATCCACTACACGGGGCCGGGCACCGATCTCACAGTCGGGCTCCTCCCGACCGCGAAGTGGGCGAGCGCGCGCTTCCGTACCGCGAGCGGCATCGACTACGTCGCGAACATGCCGACCGAGGAGATCTTCACGACGCCGGACCCGCGCCGCGCCGACGGGACGATCCGCTCGAGCATGCCGCTCCTGCTCGGCGGCCGGATCATCGAGGGCCTCGCGTTCACGTTCGCGGACGGCCGGATCGTCGACGTGGAGGCGGAGGAGGGAGCCGATCTCGTCCGCAGCCACCTCGCGACGATCGAGAACGCCGACCGGCTCGGGGAGCTCGCGCTCGTGACGAAGGAGTCGCGCGTCGGCCAGTCCGGGATCCTCTACTACGACACGCTCTTCGACGAGAACGCGACCTGCCACATCGCCTACGGGATGGGGCTCGGCTACTGCTTCGACGGCGAGCCGGACGAGGCGATGAACGCGTCGAGGATCCACGTCGACTTCATGGTCGGCGGGCCGGAGCTCGAGGTCGATGCGCTCCTCGCGGACGGGACGGCCGTCCCGCTCGTCCGCGACGAGACCTGGCAGTACGAGGAGTAGGCCGGCGTGGCCGTGTACGTGCTCGTGCACGGCGCCTGGCACGGCGCTTGGTGCTGGGACAAGGTCGTGCCCTTGCTCGAAGCGGAGGGGCACTCCGTCACGGCCGTCGACCTGCCCGGCCACGGCGGGAATCCGTCGGACGTCGCCGGCATGACCTTGGAGGCGTACGGGAAGACGGTCTCGGCGGCTGTCTATTCACTCGACGGGCCGGTCGTGGTCGTCGGCCACAGCATGGGCGGGATGGCCATCACGCAGGCTGCCGAATACGCCCCCGTGCACATCGGGGCGCTCGTCTACGTCTGCGCGTTCCTGCCCGGACCGGGGCAGTCGCTGCTTCAGCTCGCGGACAACGACCCCGCGGCGCAGGTCATCCCGAACCTCCAGGTCGACGAGCAGGCGGGGATCTGCGAGGTGGCGCCGGACGCGCGCGTCACGTGCTTCTACGAGGAGTGCGATCCGGCGGAAGCCGCCGCGGCGTCTGCCCGCCTCGTTCCCGAGAGCCTCGCCGTATTCGCCGCTCCCGCGGACGTGACGGAGGAACGCGCCGGCTCCGTCCGCCGCATCTACGTCGAGTGCCTCCGCGACCGCGCCATCTCGATCGCGAAGCAGCGGGAGATGCACAACGCGTGCCCGTGCGAGCGCGTCGTGGCGATCGACACCGACCACTCGCCGTTCCTCTCCCGGCCGGACGAGCTCGCGGCGCACCTACTCTCGGTGTAGATGGCACGGAGCTGGGGGGAGCTGCTGGGCGAGGCGAACGCCGAGCCGGAGCCGCAGGAGCAGGGCGGACGGCTCTTCTCGCGGCTGCGCGACTCGCTGTCGAAGTCGCGCCGGGCGCTCACTGGCGAGCTCGCGGCGGCCGCGTTCGACCCGGGCAACGACCTCGACTGGGAGCGGCTCGAGGAGGCGCTGATCGCCGGCGACGTCGGCGTGCGTGCGACGGCGGAGCTCGTGCAGCGGCTCGAGGCCAGGGGCGAGCTCGGCGACCTCAACGCGGCGCTCGCCGACGAGGTGGCGGCGCTGTTCGGGGAGCCGCCGGCGCTCGACGTCTCCCACGGCCCGACCGTCGTCCTCGTCGTGGGCGTCAACGGGACGGGGAAGACGACGACGATCGGGAAGCTCGCGGCGAAGCTCGCGGAGCACGGCCACTCCGTCCTCGTCGCCGCCGCCGACACGTATCGCGCCGCGGCGGAGGAGCAGCTCGAGATCTGGGCGCAACGCGCCGGCGCCGACTTCGTCGGCTCGGAGCGCGGCGGCGACCCCGCGGCCGTCGCCTACGACGCCGTGGAGGCCGCGGTCGCACGCGGGCGCGACGTCGTGATCGTCGACACGGCCGGCCGCCTCCACACCCAGACGAACCTCATGGAGGAGCTCGCCAAGGTGCGCCGCGTTCTCGCCGGCAGGCTCGAGGGAGCGCCGCACGAGACGCTCCTCGTCGTCGACGCGACGACGGGACAGAACGGGCTCCAGCAGGCGCGGCTGTTCGGCGACGCGGTCGGCGTGACCGGTGTCGTCCTCACGAAGCTCGACGGCTCCGCGAAGGGCGGCGTCGCGATCCCGATCGTCTACGAGCTCGGCCTGCCGGTGAAGCTCGTCGGCGTGGGGGAGGGCCTCGACGACCTCCGCCCGTTCGATCCGGCCGACTACGCGCGCGCGCTCGTGAGCGGCTGACGCGCATGGCGACGACGCTCCGGCCGCTCGCAGATGCCGATCTCGACGCGCTCTTCCTCTGGGAGAGCGACCCGCGCGCGGTCGAGCTCGCGGCGTTCACGCGCGCGGATCCCTCCGACCGCGCCGCCTTCGAAGCGCACTACGAACGCGTCCGCGCCAATCCCGAGAACACCCTCCTCGCGATCGAGGAGGAGGGCGCCTTCGCCGGCACGATCGGCAGCTACACGCTGGACGAAAAGCGCGAGGTCACGTACTGGATCGCGCCAGAGCGCTGGGGCCGCGGCGTCGCCTCGCGCGCGCTGCTGGCGTTCCTCGAGCTCGAGCGGACGCGGCCGCTCTACGGCCGGGTCGCGGCCCACAACGCCGGCTCGGCGAAGGTGCTCGAGCGCGCGGGCTTCGTCGAGATCGGCTCCGACACGGGGTTCGCGCCGGGGCTCGGCCGGGACGTCGTCGAGCGCATCTTCCGCCTCGACGGCTAGTACCCTGGCCGCTCGATGTTCGACGCCCTGACGGAGAAGCTCCAGAGCCCCCTCGGCGACCTGCGCGGCCGCGGCATCCTCGACGAGGAGGCCGTCGCGCGCGCGATGCGCGAGGTGCGGCTCGCCCTCCTCGAGGCCGACGTCAACTTCGGCGTCGTCAAGGAGTTCGTCTCCCACGTCCGCGAGCGTGCGCTCGGCGAGGACGTCCGGAAGAGCCTCACGCCGGGGCAGCAGGTCGTGAAGATCGTCCACGAGGAGTTGACCGAGCTGCTCGGCTCGTCGGACTCGCGCCTCGCCTTCTCGCCGCGCCCGCCGACGACGATCCTCCTCGCGGGACTCCAGGGCTCCGGCAAGACGACCGCCGCCGCGAAGCTCGCGCGCCTCCTGCGCGAGGAAGGGAAGCGCCCCGCGCTCGTCGCCGCCGACCTGCAGCGGCCGGCCGCGATCGACCAGCTGATCCAGCTCGGCGCTGAGCTCGACGTCCCGGTCTACGCCGACGAGCGGAGCGACCCGGTCAAGGCCGTCCGCGACGGCATCGAGCGCGCGAAGGCCGACGGACGCGACGTCGCGATCCTCGACACCGCCGGCCGCCTCCACGTCGATGAGCCGCTCATGGCGGAGCTCGCCGCCGTCCGGAACGAGGCGAAGCCGACGAACGTCCTCCTCGTCCTCGACGCGATGACCGGCCAGGAGGCGGTCAACGTCGCGCAGGCGTTCCAGGAGCGGATCGACTTCGACGGCGTCGTGCTCACGAAGCTCGACGGCGACGCGCGCGGCGGCGCGGCGCTCTCCGTCCGCGCGGTCACCGGCCGCCCGATCAAGCTCGCGTCGGCCGGCGAGAAGCTCGACGCGCTCGAGTGGTTCCACCCGGACCGGATGGCCTCGCGCATCCTCGGCATGGGCGACGTCCTCACTCTGATCGAGCGCGCCGAGGCCGCGATCGAGGAGGACGAGAAGGAAGCGCTCGAGCGCCGCATGATGAAGGGCGAGTTCAGCTTCGACGACTTCCTCTCGAGCTACAAGATGCTGCGGCGGATGGGGCCGCTCCAGGGCGTGATCAAGATGATCCCCGGGCTCGGCAAGCAGCTCGAGGGGCTCGACGACGTCGACGAGCGCCAGCTGAAGCGCGTCGAGGCGATCATCCTCTCGATGACGCCGCATGAGCGGCGCGTCCCGCACGTCATCGACATGTCTCGCCGCAAGCGGATCGCCGCGGGCTCCGGCACGACCCTCGACGAGGTCGGCCGGCTCCTCGAGACGCGCAAGCAGATGGCGAAGCTGATGAAGATGGCGGGATCGGGCAAGATGCCGCAGTTGCCGGGCATGGCAGCGGGAGCGCCTACCATGGGCGGCGGTCCGCGCCCGAGCGCGACCCGCAAGGCGAGTTCAAAACGGAAGAAGAAGAAAGCGAAGAGGTAATCAATGGCAGTCAAGTTGAGACTGACGCGGGTCGGTTCGAAGAAGAACCCGATCTACCGCGTCGTCGCGGCCGATTCGCGCTCGCCGCGCGACGGCAAGTTCATCGAGATCGTCGGGCGGTACAACCCGCAGTCCGACCCGTCCCTCATCGAGTTCGACGAGGCGAAGGTCAAGGGTTGGCTCGAGAAGGGTGCGACGCCGACGGAGTCCGTGGCGAAGCTCCTCAAGGCGAAAGGGCTCTCGAAGTAGTGGACGACCTCGTCGCGGAGCTCGCGCGCCGGCTCGTCGACGAGCCCGGCGCGGTGCGCGTCGAGCAGTACGAGGAGGACGACGGCACGCTCGTCCTCGAGCTCCACGTCGCCCCGGACGACGTGGGCAAGGTGATCGGGCGGCAGGGGAGGCTCGCTCGGGCGCTGCGGACGATCGTCCGCGCAGGCGGCGTCGAGGCGGGTCGAAGGCTGGCGCTCGAGATCGCCGACTGATGCCGCCCGTCGCGGCGCTCTACGACATCCACGGCAACCTGCCGGCGCTCGAGGCCGTGCTCGCCGAGGTGCCGGCCGACGCGGCGATCGTCGTCGGCGGCGACATCTGCGCGGGCGGCGAGCAGCCCTCGGACGTGCTCGCACGGCTGCGCGGGCTCGGCGAGCGCGTCCTGTTCCTGCGCGGCAACGCCGATCGCGAGCTGTATCCCGGCGAGGAGGGGCTCGCGCCGCCCGAGCTGATCGAGGAGTCGCGCGCGAAGCTGCGCGAGGACGAGATCGCGTTCCTCTACTCGCTGCCGCCGACGCAACGGGTCGGCGACGTCCTCTTCTGCCACGCCTCGCCGCGCAACGACGTCGACGTCTTCACCGAGCGGACGCCCGAGGAGCGGCTCCTGCCTCTCTTCGAAGGGCTCGACGCCTCGACCGTCGTCTGCGGCCACACACACACGCAGTACGAGCGGACGGTCGCCGGCGTCCGGATCGTCAACGCCGGCAGCGTCGGGATGCCGTACGAGGCGGAGCCGGGCGCCTATTGGCTGCTCGACCTCGAGCACCGCTTCACCCCGTACGCGAGCGCTGAGCTCAAGGCGTCCCGGGAAGAGGCCGTCGCCCACTTCACCGAGATTGGCCTCTGAGCTCGTCTCCGTCGGCCGCGTCGGCAAGCCGCACGGCCTCCACGGCGCCTTCTTCGTCGAGGGCCCGAGCGACCGGGACGAGGTCTTCGCCGTCGGCGCGACGCTCCTCGCGGGAGGCGAGCCGGCGCAGGTCGTCTCCTCGCGGCGCGGCTCGGGCGGCCGGCCGGTGATCCGGCTCGATCGCGCGGTCGCGCGCGGCACCGAGCTCGCCGTCGAGCGCGCCGCACTGCCGGGGCTCGGGGAGGACGAGTTCTACGTCTTCGAGCTCGTCGGATTGTCCGTCGAGGAGGAGGGCGGCCGCGTCCTCGGGCGGGTGCGGGACGTGCTCGAGTACCCTGCGAACGACGTGCTCGAGCTCGACTCGGGCGCGTCCCTGCCGCTCGTCGAAGCCTGCGTGCGGTCGGTGGACGTCGAGGGTGGGCGGATCGTGGTGGCGCCAGGCTTCGCGGAGTCGGAATGAGAATCGACGTCTTCACCCTCGTCCCTCACGCCTATGCCTGGCTGACCGAGCAGCGGCCGGTCGCGGCGGTGCTCGGGACGGAGCTCGAGCTGCGCCTCTTCAACTACCGCGACACGACGCCGCTCCGTTCCGGCCAGGTGGACGACGAGCCGTACGGCGGCGGCGCCGGGATGGTCCTCCGGGTGGACGTCGTCGCGGAGGCGCTCGAGGCCGCCTACGGCGGCGAGGCGCCGGGGCCGGTGATTGCGCTCACGCCGAAAGGACGGCCGCTCACGCAGGCGGTCGTCGAGGAGCTCGCCGCGGAGCCCGCGCTCGCGCTCCTCTCCTCCCGCTTCGAAGGCTTCGACGAGCGCATCGTCGAGCATCTAGCGACGGATGCGATCTCGGTCGGGCCGTACGTCCTCTCGAACGGCGATTTGCCGGCAATGCTCGTCCTCGACGCGGTTGCCCGCCGGTTGCCGGGCGCGCTCGCGGAGGGCTCCGGCGAGCTCGAGAGCTTCTCCGCCGAGCTCGGCGGCGGCCTCGAGTATCCGCACTACACGCGACCGGCGGAGTTCCGCGGCTGGAGCGTCCCCGACGTGCTGCTCTCCGGCGACCACGCGCGGATCGAGGCGTGGCGGCGGGAGAACGTGGTAGGGACAGGGGCATGAGCGACTTCTGGCCCCCCGACGATCCCGAGCGCGACGAGCCCGAGCAGGAGGAGAGCGCGCCGCCGCCGGAGCCCGTGTTCCCGGAGTGGCCGGTCTACGAGCCGCCGCGGCCGCAGCTCCAGCCGGGCGAGGGCGAGCCGTACGGCGAGGGCGTCGCGCCAGAGGCTCCCGTCGTCTCCGGTGCCCGAAAGCCCCGCGATCCGCTCGCGAGGCTCTTCCCCGGGCTGCCGCGCGGAGCGCGCGTGGCGCTCGACTGGATCCTCACGATCGCCGGCGCCGTCCTCATCGTGTTCGCCCTGAAGCTGTGGGTCGTCAACCCGTACCGGATCCCGTCGTCGTCGATGGAGCCGACCCTGAAGTGCGCGACGCCGGGGACAGGCTGCACGGGCAACTCGAGCGACCGGGTGCTCGCGTGCCGGATCTGCCTCGACTTCACCTCGCCCTCCCGCGGTGACATCGTCGTCTTCAACACGCCGAGCAAGGCTGCGTCGCAGTGCGGCGAGGGAGGCACGTTCGTGAAGCGGGTGATCGGGCTCCCCGGCGAGACGGTGCGTGAGGACGACTTCGGGAACATCGACATCCGCCGTCCGGGCTCGAAGGTGTGGGTGCGGCTCAGAGAGCCGTACGTGAGCAAGGCGAAGAGGGTCGCCGACACCGAGCACTTCGGGCGCGTCTGGCACGTGCCGAAAGGCGAGTACTTCATGATGGGCGACAACCGCCCCGAGTCGTGCGACTCGCGGATGTGGGGATCGGTGCCGCGGAACGACCTGATCGGCACCGTCTTCTTCGTCTACTGGCCGCCGGACCGGATCGGTTTCCTCGGGGCGATCTTCGCCGCTCTTGCGCTACCCTTCTTCGTCGGCCGCCGGCCGACCTTTCTATGAGCAACGTCATCCAGGACCTCGAGCGCGCCCAGCTGCGCACCGTCCCGCGGTTCAAGGCGGGAGACACCGTCCGCGTCCACTTCCAGGTGATCGAGGGCCAGCGGCGGCGCCTCCAGGTGTTCGAGGGGATCGTGCTCAAGAGGCAGGGCGCCGGCGTGCGCGAGACGTTCACCGTGCGCAAGCAGTCGTTCGGCGTCGGTGTCGAGCGGACGTTCCCGCTCCACTCGCCGAAGATCGAGAAGATCGAGGTCATCGCGATCGGCGACGTCAACCGCGCGAAGCTCTACTACCTGCGCGGCCGTGTCGGCAAGCGGGCGCGGATCCGTGAGCTGCGCTACGGCGCCGGCTCCGAGCGGCCGGCCGAGGCGGCGGTCGACGAGGTCGTCGAGGACACCGACGACGTCGAGGCTCCGGCAGAGGCCGTCGAGGCCGAGGCGGCGGTCGAGGAGGCCGACGTCGAGCCGGAAGCCGAAGCCGCAGACATCGAAGCCGACGAGGTCGAAGCCGAAGAGCCCGAGGCCGAAGAGGCCGAGGCGGAAGAGCCCCAGGCCGACGAGGCCGACGAGCCCGCCGCGGACGACGAGTCCGCGCCCGCCGAGTAACAACTTCCCGGCAACCTCGGTAACCGCCCGGTCGCCGCGCTAAGGTCGGCGACGTGCCCGTGAAGCGGACCGGCCAGAAGCTGCTGCGATTCGATCGCCGGCTCGGGGCGCGGTTCGTTGCCGGTGCCGACGAGGCGGGGCGAGGGTCGCTCGCGGGCCCGCTCGTCGTCGCGGGCGTGCTGCTCGACTACGGCTCGCTTCGCGAGCACCGCGTCCGTCCGCTCGCCTTCCTCAACGACTCGAAGCAGTGCTCGCACGAGCGCCGCGAAGAGCTCTTCCACGCCGTGATCGGCTGCGCCGAGCGGGTCGCCGTCCGAGTCATCCCGCCGGGGGAGATCGACCGGAACGGCCTCCACAAGTCGAATCTCGCCGGCCTGCGGGCGATGCTCGAGGCGCTCGCCCCGCCGGCGGAGGCGTGTCTCGTCGACGGCTTCCGGCTCGGCCCGGCGGCGCCGGAGCACACCGCCGTCGTCGACGGCGACGAGAAGAGCGCGGCCATCGCGGCGGCGTCGATCGTCGCGAAGGTGACGCGCGACCGCCTGATGCGGCGCCTCGACGCGCTCTATCCCGCCTACGGCTTCGCGCAGCACGTCGGCTACATCACGCCCGGCCACTCCGCCGCGGTGCGCCGGCATGGGCCGTCGGCCGTGCACCGCCTCAGCTTCGACGCGCGCTGCTTCAAGGAGGAGGCAGCTGCCTAGAGCGGGAACGGGCCAGCGCGCCGAGCGGCGCGCGCTCTGGTGGTACCGCCTCCGCGGCTGGAAGATCCTCGGCGAGAACGTCTGGGCGGGAGGCAACGAGCTCGACCTGATCGTGCGGCGCGGCGCCGTTCTCCGTTTCGTCGAGGTGAAGGAGAAGCGCAGCGCCCGCTTCGGCGATCCGCTCGAGATGCTCACGGAGGAGAAGCAGCGGCGGCTGCGGCGCGCGGCCGAGGCGTGGCTCGCGGCGCGGCCCGAGCTCGCGCGGCTCCGAGTCGGCTTCGACGTGATCGCGATCCGCGAAGGACGCCTCCGGAGACACCCGCAGGCGTTCTGATCCGGCCGTCGAAGACCGGCGGGTGGCCGTCACGCAGGACGAGCTGTACGCGACGCTGGACCTCGACCTCTCGTGGCCGGAGGCGGCGCTGCCGGAGCGCGTGCGGACGAAGCACGTCCACCGGCTCCACCCGTACCACGGCAAGTTCATTCCGCAGCTCGTCGAGGTTCTCCTCGACCGCTACGTCGAGCCTGGCGGACACGTTCTCGATCCGTTCGCCGGCTCCGGCACGACCCTCGTCCAGGCGCTCGAGTCGGGCTACGACGCGACCGGCGTCGACGTCGCCGCGTTCAACTGCCTCCTCATGCGGGTCAAGACGGCGCCGTACGACCTCGCGCGCCTGCGGGAGGAGCTGGAGGACGCGTGCGCGCGGATCGGCTCCCTCGTGCCGCGGCGCTCGCGTGTGCCGCGCCGGCGCTACCTCCGCGACTGGTACGCGCCGCTGGCGGCGGCGGAGCTTTTCGCGTTCCGCGACCTGCTCCCGGAGTACCGGCACGCGGACGTTCTCCGGGTGATCCTGTCGCGGGCGGCGCGCTCGGCTCGGCGGGCGGCGCACTTCGACCTCGAGGCGCCCCGCGAGCCGCAGGTCGGCGAGTACTGGTGCCACAAGCACCGGCGGACGTGCCGGCCGGTCGAGTCGGCCGCTGGCTTCCTGCGCCGCTACACGCTCGACACGCTCGCGCGGATCGAGGAGTTCGCGCGTGTGCGCGACGTCGAGCGCGGCGCCCGGGTGGTGCACGGCGACGCGCGCGAGGAGGCGCTCGGCGGCCCGTTCGACGGCGTCCTGACCTCGCCGCCGTATCCCGGCCTGATCGACTACCACGAGCAGCACCGCTATGCGTACGAGCTCCTCGGCCTCGACGACCGGCGGGAGCGGGAGATCGGGGCCGCGGCGCTCGGCACGTCTCTCGCCGCGATCGAGGCGTACCGCGCTGGGATCGCCGGCGTCCTCGCCCGCGCCACCGAGTCGCTTCGCCCGGGCGCGCCCATCCTCGTCGTCGTCAACGACCGGCGCGACCTGTACGGCGAGATCCTCGCGCGGGCGGGTCTCCGGCTCGAGGAGCGGCTACGCCGCCACGTCAACCGGCGAACCGGCCGCCGGGCGGGCGAGTACTACGAGGACGTCCTCGTCGCGCGCGCGAGCTGACCGCGCAACCTCATGCCCCACCCAAAGGGCGGGGCCGCGGTCCCTCCGCCCTCGGCGTCGACGCTATCGGCGCACCCGTGACGAATCCACGCCGGCTTCGTCACAGCTAGCCGGAAATCGATCGCGTCTCCGGCCGGCGACAAGACGCCACGAAGCCGGCACCCGGGCGTCACGAGTTCGCGCCTAGCCTCGCGGCGTGCTCGCCCGCGCGCTCACGCACGCCCTCGTCGGCCTCGAGCCGCGGCGCGTCGACGTCGAGGCGCACATCCGCGAAGGCGTCCCCGGCCTCGCGATCGTCGGGCTCGCCGACCGCGCCTGCCAGGAGGCGCGGGAGCGCGTCCGGAGTGGGATCACCGCAGCGGAGCTCGAGTTCCCCTCGGCCCGCATCACCGTCAATCTCGCCCCCGCCGAGCTTCGCAAGGAGGGCTCGGGCTTCGACTTGCCGATCGCGCTCGCGGTTCTCGCGGCGTCGGGACAGGTTCCGCGCAGCGCGCTCGAGGGGACGGCTGCAGTCGGCGAGCTCGCACTCGACGGGCGCCTCCGCCGGGTTGGCGGCGTCCTCGCCGTCGCGGAGGGAGCCCGCCGGGCGGGCGTCGCGCGTCTGCTCTGCCCGGCCGAGTCGGCGCAGGAGGCTGCGCTCGCGGGCGTCGCGGCCGTCCCGGTTCGTCACCTCGCGGAGGCGGTCGCGTATCTCCGCGGCGAGATCGAGCTCGAGCCGCGAGCTGCGGAGGAGCCGTCGCAGAACGGGCACGCCGCGGCCGGAGGCCCCGATCTCGCCGAGGTGAGGGGACAGGAGCGCGCGCGACGGGCGCTCGAGCTCGCCGCGGCCGGTGCCCATAACCTCCTTCTCGCCGGGCCGCCGGGGACGGGGAAGACGATGCTCGCTCGCCGCTTGCCGGGGATCCTGCCGCCGCTCGACACGCCGGCCGCGCTCGAGGTGACGCGCATCCACTCGGTCGCCGGCCTCGTCGGCCGCAACCGGCCGCTCGTCTCCACGCCGCCTTTCCGCGCGCCGCACCACAGCGCCTCGACCGCCGCGATCGTCGGGGGAGGGCCGAGCCTGCGGCCCGGCGAGGCTAGCCTCGCGCACCGCGGCGTCCTGCTCCTCGACGAGCTGGCGGAGTTCCGCCGCGACGCGCTCGAGGCGCTGCGGCAGCCCCTCGAGGACGGCTTCGTCTGCGTGGCGCGGGCGGCCGGCCGCGTGGTCTTCCCGGCGCGCTTCCAGCTCGTGGGGACGATGAACCTCTGCCCGTGCGGCGGGCGCGGCGACCCGGCGGCACCGTGCAGCTGCTCGGCGCAGCGGCTCGCCCACTACCGCGACAAGCTCTCGCGCGCCCTCCTCGACCGCTTCGACCTCGTCGTGGCGATGCCGCGGATCCGTGGCGTCGAGCTCGCCGCGGCCTCCGGGGAGCCCTCCGAGCCGGTTCGCGCTCGCGTCGTCGCGGCGCGAGAGCGTCTCGCGACCCATCCTCCGCAGCGGGATCGCGAGGCGGACGACCTGCTCCGTAACGCCACCGACCGCCTCCACCTCTCCGGCCGCGGCCACGCCCGTGTCGGCCGCGTCGCGGGAACGATCGCCGCGCTCGCAGGCTCGAAGACGGTCCGGGCGGAGCACGTCGCGGAGGCGCTCGCCTACCGCTCGCCCGACGAGCTGCGCGATGTCTGAGCTCGCGCTCGCCGCCTTCGCGTCGGAGACGGGCACGCACCTCGTCCGTCCGCCGAGCGGGGCCCGCTGGACGGCGTTCCGGCGGCGCTTCGACGAACGCGCGTACCGGGAGACGCTCGCGGCTGGCGGCTACCGCTTCCTCGGACGCTCCTCCGCCGAGTTTCCGCCACTGCTGCGCGCGATCCACGATCCGCCGGCCGGGCTCTTCATCCGCGGCGAAGCGGAGCCGGAGTTGCTCGCGCGTCCTGCGGTCGCCGTGGTCGGCGCCCGCGCGTGCTCCGGCTACGGCGCGTCCGTCGCCCGGAGCCTCGCGCGGGAGCTCGCCGCTGCGGGCCTCCTCGTCGTCAGCGGTCTCGCCCGCGGCATCGACGCCGAGGCGCATCGCGGCGCGCTGGAGGCGGAGAGCCCGACGGTGGCGGTGCTCGGCTGCGGCATCGACCGCGACTACCCGGCCGCGCATGCCGAGCTCGCGCGTCGCATCGCCGCGACGGGCCTCATCGTCTCGGAGTACGCGCCAAGCGTCGAGCCGGCGCCGTGGCGGTTCCCGGCGCGCAATCGCATCGTCGCCGGTCTCTGCGCGGCGACCGTCGTCGTCGAGGCGCGGGAGCGGAGCGGCGCGCTGATCACCACCGACCTCGCGCTCGAGGAAGGACGCGAGGTGTTCACGGTGCCGGGCGAGATCACCTCTGCGCTCTCGGCCGGGACGAACGACCTCCTCAAGCTCGGCGCCTCGCCGCTCACGAAAGCGGCCGACGTCCTCGCCTCCTTCGGGATCGAGCCGGAGCGCCCGCCGCAGGAGAGCTCGCCGCTGCTCGAGCTCCTGCCGGCGAGCGCCGACGAGATCGCGCAGCGGACGGGGCTCGGAGCGGGGGAGATCGCGCGCGCTCTCGTCGAGCTCGAGCTGGTTGGCCGTGTGGCCGTGCGCGATGGCGTTTACCGTGCCCTGTAGTGAATCCGTACTGGCTCGAGGACGAGGCGCCGCCACGCGCCGCGAACCACCACGACGGCCGGGTCGACGTCGCGATCGTCGGCGCCGGCATCACGGGCTGCTCTGCTGCGTTGCGGCTCGCCGCAGGCGGCCTCCGCGTTCGCGTCCACGACGCGCGCGGCGTCGCCGAGGGAGCGAGTGGCCGTAACGGCGGCTTCGCGCTGCGGGGAGGCGCGGCGCGGTACGACGTCGCGCGCGAGACGTACGGCGCCGAGCGGGCGCGCGCGTACTGGCAGTGGACGGAGGACGCGCTGGACGAGCTGGCGGCGCTTGCCGGCGACGCGCTCCGCCGGCCGGGCAGCTATCGCCTCGCGGCCGACGAGGAGGAGCGCGAGGGGATCCGGCTCGAGTACGAGGCGCTGCATGAGGACGGTCTCGAGGGCGAGTGGCTCGACGACGTCCCGGGTGGCGCCGCGGGGAAGTTCCTCGGCGCGATCGCGCATCCGAGCGACGGCTCGATCCAGCCGGCGCGCTTCGTCCGCCGGCTCGCGGCGCGCGCGGCCGACGCGGGCGCGGAGTTTCGCGAGCACGACCGCGTCGAGGCCATCGAGGCGCTCGACGCCGACCGCGTCCTCGTCGCCACCGACGGCTACGGGCATGGCCTCGTCCCCGAGCTCGCCGACCTGATCTGGCCGACGCGCGGCCAGGTGATCGCGAGCGCGCCGCTCGACCGCGTCCTCTACGACCGGCCGCACTACGCGCGCCAGGGCTTCGACTACTGGCAGCAGCTGCCGGACGGGCGGATCGTGCTCGGCGGCTTCCGCGACGTCTCGATCATGGACGAACTGACCGACGTCGAGGAGACGACGCCGACCATTCAGGCGTCGCTCGAGTCCTTCCTCCACGAGCTCGCGGGGAAGGAGGTCGAGATCACCCACCGCTGGGCGGGGATCTTCGGCCTGACCCAGGACATGCTCCCGCTCGTCGGGCCCGTACCCGGCCGCGACGGACGCGTCTGGGTGGCCGCCGGCTACTCGGGCCACGGCAACGTGCTCGGCTTCGCGTGCGGCGCGCTCGCTGCGGACGCGCTGCTCGGCGACACGGCCTCGCCGCAGCTCGCGCTGCTCGATCCGGCGCGCTTCTCCGACTAGCGATGCCGATCCCCGAGCACGTGCGGCGGCTGCGGGAGAAGGTCGGCCACGACTTCCTCCTCGTCCCGTCGGCGCACGTCGCGATCGTGGACGAGTCCGGCCGCGTGCTTCTCGTCCAGCACGTCGAGGGGCGCTGGCAGCTGCCCGGCGGCGCGATCGAGCCGGACGAGCATCCCCGCGACACCGCCGCCCGCGAGTGCAGGGAGGAAGCCGGCGTCGACGTGCGGGTCGGTGCCGTGCTCGGCGTCTTCGGCGGGCCCGACTACCGGATCACGTACGCGAACGGCGACGAGATCGGCTTCGTCACGATTCTCTTCGCCGGTGAGATCGTCGGCGGATCGCCGCGCCCGGATCATGACGAGACGCAAGCGGTCGGCTGGTTCTCGTCCGGCGAGCTGGCCTCGCTCGAGATGCATCCGGCGACCCGCGAGATGCTCGCCGTCGCGGAGACCTCGCCCGGATGAACGCGGTTCGGGTCGAGGCCCTCCGGGTCGTCCGCGGCGGCAAGGTCGTGATTCCCGGCCTGAGCTGTGACGTCGAGGCGGGGCGCGTCACCGGCCTGCTCGGGCCGAGCGGGAGCGGCAAGACGACTCTGCTGCGGGCGATCGTCGGCGTCCAGCGCGTCGCGTCCGGCACCGTCGCGGTCCTCGGGGAGGCGGCGGGATCGCGCTCCCTCCGCTTGCGCGTCGGCTACATGACGCAGGCGCCGTCGGTCTACCGCGACCTCACCGTGCGCGAGAACCTCAGCTTCTTCGCGCGCGTGCTCGGGAGGGAGCCGGAAGCGGTCTCGCGCGCGGTCGCCGACGTCTCGCTCGACGGTCACGCCGACCAGGTCGTGGCCCGCCTCTCCGGCGGCGAGCAGGCGCGCGTCTCGCTCGCCGCCGCCCTGCTCGGCAGTCCCGAGCTCCTCGTGCTCGACGAGCCCACCGTCGGCCTCGATCCCGTCCTCCGTCGCGACCTCTGGGAGCTCTTCCACGATCTCGCCGAGCGGGGAGTGACGCTGCTCGTCTCGAGCCACGTCATGGACGAGGCCGACCGCTGCGACAGCCTGCTGCTCCTGCGGGAAGGGCGCCTGCTGGCGCACGCAACGCCGGCGGAGTTGCGCGCGCGGACGGGCGCCGTCGAGCTCGACGAGGCGTTCCTCGCCTTGATCGAGGCCGAGAGTTGAGAACGGTCGCCGTAGCGGTGCGCGTGCTCCAGCAGCTGCGGCGCGACCCCCGCACGCTCGTCCTCATCATCGGCGTGCCGTGCCTTCTCGAGACGCTCCTGCGGGAGCTCTTCCGCGGCGGGCCCGTGTTCCAGCACGCCGGGCCGCCGCTGCTCGGGCTGTTCCCCTTCGTCACGATGTTCCTCGTCACCTCGATCACGATGCTGCGGGAGCGGACGAGCGGGACGCTCGAGCGGCTGATGACGATGCCGCTCGGGAAGCTCGACCTGCTCGCCGGCTACGGCTGTGCGTTCGGCGTCGTCGCCGCCGTTCAGGCTGCCGCCGTCTCCCTCGTCTCGTTCGAGCTGCTCGACCTCCATGTCGCCGGCCCGCGCGCCGTCGTCGTCCTCCTGGCCGTCGCGAACGCCGTCCTCGGCACCGCGCTCGGCCTCTTCGTCAGCGCCTTCGCGCAGACGGAGTTCCAGGCGGTGCAGTTCATGCCGGCGCTCGTCATCCCCCAGTTCCTCCTCTGTGGGCTCTTCGTCGCGCGAGGCTCGATGGCGACGTGGCTGCGCTGGATCTCGGACGCCTTGCCGCTGACGTACGCGTACGACGCGCTCGCGCACACGGCGGCGGACACGCTCGACACGCGCTTCGCGGCGGACGTCGCCGTCGTCTGCGGCTGCATCCTCCTCGCCCTCGCGCTCGGTGCGGCGACGCTCCGAAGAAGAACCGCCTGAAGAGCTGCGCTCACGCGGGCTGCGCGCGAGTCCTTCGGACTCGCGCGCAGGGTGAAGGAACTACGCCGCCGGAGAGCGCGGTCTCGGGTTGCGCGATTCGAACCGTCCTGTTGTCGCGACGTGTGCGCGGTTCGAAACGGTTGAAGTGCGCTCAGACGAAGGGCAGGAGGCTAAGACCGAGCGCAGCTGGGCTTAGCCGCAGGCCGGGCCGCGCTCGCGCCGGCCTCCGCCGCGCGCGAGCGCACAAGACAGACCTTTCGTCCAGAGCATCTCCAGCCAAAACAGCACGGAGCGCGGACGAGACCGCGCTCTCGTCCGCGCGGAGTTCCGTCACCCAGCGAGCGAAGCGCAGCTTCGCGAGCTACAGGTTCTTGACGTCCGCCGTGAGCTTCGTGATCGACGCCTTCGCGTCGCCGAACAGCATCACGGTCTTCGGGTTGTAGAAAAGCGGATTCTCGATCCCTGCGAAGCCCGGGTTCATCGAGCGCTTGAGGACGACGACCGTCTGCGCGTCGTCGACGTTGAGGATCGGCATGCCGTAGATCGGCGAGCCCTGGTTGTTGCGCGCGTCCGGGTTGACGACGTCGTTTGCGCCGACCACGACCGCGACGTCCGTCCGTGGGAACTCGCCGTTCGCGTCGTCGAGCTCGTGGAGCTCGTCGTAGGGGACGTTCGCCTCGGCGAGGAGGACGTTCATGTGGCCGGGCATCCGGCCGGCGACCGGGTGGATCGCGTACGACACCTCGACGCCCTTCGACTCGAGCAGGTCGGCGAGCTGATGCAGGTCGTGTTGCGCCTGTGCCACCGCCAGGCCGTAGCCCGGGACGAACACGACCTTGTGCGCGTAGGCGAGCATCACCGCGACGTCCTCGGCGCTTGCGCTGCGCACCGTCCCGCCGGCCTCGCCCGCGGCGACCGCGGCCGCCTCCGCCGACACCTTGCCGAAGGCGCTGAACAGGAGGTTGCCGAGCGACCGGTTCATCGCCTTTCCCATCATCAGCGTCAGCAACGTGCCGGAGGCCCCGACGAGCATCCCGGCGACGATCAGGACGTTGTTCTGCAGCTCGAAGCCGCCGATCGCGACCGCGAGGCCCGTGAACGCGTTGAGGAGCGAGATGACGACGGGCATGTCGGCGCCGCCGATCGGGAGGACGAACAAGATCCCGAACAGCGCGCCGCCGCCGACGACGATCCAGAGCAGCCACTGATCCTGGACGCCGACCGAGAGCGCCACCGCGAATGCGGCGAGCGCGGCGAGGAGGATCAGGTTGCCGGCGTTCTGGCCCGGATACGTGATCGGCCGGCCGCCGATCAGCTCCTGGAGCTTCGCGAAGGCGATCATGGAGCCGGCGAACGAGACCGCGCCGATCAGGCCGGAGAGAGCGATCGCGACGAGCACGTCGATGTGCGGCCGGCCGGGCGCGGGGAGAAAGCGGTGCAGCTCCGCGAGCGCGATGAGCGCCGCGGCGCCGCCGCCGACGCCGTTGAACAGCGCCACCATCTGCGGCATCGCGGTCATCTTCACCTTGCGGGCCGCGACGGCTCCGAAGCCGCCGCCCAGCACCATCGCGATCACGAGCGCCCACCAGCTCGTCCCGCCCGCCTTGACCCACGTGACGGCGATCGCGACGAGCATTCCGGCCGCGCCGATCTGGTTGCCGCGCCGCGCGGTCGCCGGGTTCGAGAGGAACCGCAGGGCGAGGATGAACGTGACGATCGGGATCAGGTAGAGGAGGTCGCTGAGGTTCGTGCTCACGGCGCGTCCTCGTCCGCCGGCTTGGCGGGCTCGCGCTTCTTGAACATCTCGAGCATGCGGTCCGTGACGACGAAGCCGCCGACGACGTTCGCGGAGCCGAGGACGACGGCGAGGAAGCCGACGATCCAGGTGAACGCGCCCTTGCCCGGCTGTGCGAGAACGATCATCGCGCCGGCGACGACGATGCCGTGGATCGCGTTCGTGCCGGACATGAGCGGCGTGTGGAGAAGCGTCGGCACCTTCGAGATCACCTCGAAGCCGAGGAAGATCGCGAGAACGAGAATCGTCACCTCGAAGACCAAGAGCATGTTGTGACTCATGTGGCGGGAGCCTCCTGCCTGCCGGCGACGCAGGCGCCGCTCGTGATCTCGTCCGACCAGTCCAGGCTGAGCGCGCCCTCGGGTGCGAGGTGGAGGAGGAGCGCCTGCACGTTGCGCGAGTAGAGCGTCGATGCGTGGTACGGCATCGTGCTCGGGAGGTTCGTGAGGCCGACGAGCGTGACGCCGGACTGCTCCGCGATCTCGCCCGGCCGCGTCAGCTCGCAGTTGCCGCCGCTGTCGGCGGCGAGGTCGACGATCACCGAGCCGGGCCGCATCGCCTCGACGGCGGAGCCGGGGATGATCTTCGGCGCCGGCCTGCCGGGAACGGCGGCGGTCGTGATCACGACGTCGAAGCCGACGATCCGCTCCTCGAGCGCCTTCTGCTGCGCCTCCATCTCCTCCGGTGTCAGCTCGCGCGCGTAGCCGCCCTCCGCCTCGGCGCCGGTGACGCCGAGGTCGAGCCAGTTCGCGCCGAGGCTCTCGATCTGCTCGCGGACGACGGGACGGACGTCGAAGCCGGTGGTCACCGCACCGAGCCGCCGAGCCGTTGCGATCGCCTGCAGGCCGGCGACGCCGGCGCCGATCACGAGCACCTTCGCCGGCGGGACGGTTCCGGCGGCGGTCATCAGCATGGGGAAGAAGCGGGGAAGGTTCTCGGCGGCGAGGAGCGCGGCCTTGTAGCCGCCGACCGTCGCCTGCGAGGAGAGTGCGTCCATCGGCTGCGCGCGCGTGATGCGCGGGATCGACTCCATCGCGAAGGCGGTGGCGCCGCGTGCCGCGAGCGCCTCGAGGCCGGCGGGATCGGAGAGCGGCTCGAGGAAGCCGATCAGGATCTGACCCTCCTTCAGCTTCGCGATCTCGTCCGCGGACGGCTTGCGCACCTTGACGACGGCGTCCGCCGTCCAGGGGTCGCCGAGCGTCGCGCCGGCTTCGGTGTAGTCGCCGTCGGGGAAGGAGGCGGGCACGCCGGCGCCGGTCTCGACGACGACCTCGAAGCCGCCCGCCGCGAGCTTGGCGGCGGTTTCGGGGACGAGCGCAACTCGGCGCTCGCCTTGCGTCGTCTCGCGCGGGACTCCGACCCTCATCGCTGTCGATCCTATGTGAGTGCGCGGTCGGGTCCCTCCGTGATCTGCCGCATCCCGCGTGCGCGATAGTTCGTCCCGACGTGACGCATTTCGTCTCCCATTACGGGCTCTGGGTCGTCTTCGGGATCGTCTTCCTCGAGGTCGCCGGGCTGCCCTTCATCCCCGGCGAGACCGCCCTGATCGCCGCGGCGGCGCTCGCCTCGCAGGGGCACGGCAGCATCGCGGCGATCATCGCGCTCGCGTTCGCCGCAGCGGTGCTCGGGGCGCTGTTCGCGTTCGTCGTCGGCCGCCGCTGGGGGAGGGAGCTCCTGTCGCGCTGGGAGTGGTTCGAGCGCGTCACGCACAAGGGCGTCGAGCGGTCGCAGGAGTTCTTCGACAAGCACGGCTCGAAGGCCGTCTTCCTCGGTCGCTTCGTTCCCGTGGTGCGGGCGACGCTCGGCTGGATGGCGGGCGTCGCACGGATGCGCTTCGCCGGCTTCCTCCTCTGGAACGTCCTCGGCGCTGCCGCCTGGAGCTGCCTGATCGGGTTGCTCGCCTACTACCTCGGCGAAGCGGTCATCAAGGCGGCGGAGCGCGATCTCGGGATCGGCATCGGCGCGATCGCGGCGATCCTCCTCCTCGTCGGGCTCCATCACTGGTGGCGGCGGAGGCGCGAAGCGAGGTAGGACTCCGCCGCGGGGCGCGGAATGCGTCTCGGCATGCTCGTCTCGATCTCTCGCGCGCTCGAGCAGCGCGACCGGACGTACGGCCACGGCGCACGAGTCGCCGCGCTCGCCGAGCCGGTCGCCGTCGGGCTCGGCTGGGATCGCGAGCGGATCCGCCAGCTGCGCGTCGCAGCGCCGCTCCACGACATCGGCAAGGTCAAGGTGCGGCCGCAAGTGCTCGCGAAGCCCGGCCCGCTCACGCTCGAGGAGCAGGAGGAGATCCGCTGCCATCCCACCGCCGGCGCCCAGCTCGTCCTGCCGCCGCGCCGCTACCACGACGCGCTGCCGTACGTGCTCTTCCATCACGAGCGCTGGGACGGCGGCGGCTATCCCGCCGGTCTACGCGGACGGCGCATTCCTCTCGAGGCGCGCGTGCTCGCGGTCGCGGACGCCTTCGACGCGATGATCTCGCCGCGCTCCTACCGGCAGGCGCTGAGCCACGAGCAGGCCCTCGCCGAGGTGGAGCGGGGAGCCGGCACGCAGTTCGATCCATGCCTCGCCGAGTTGTTCGTCGCCGCCTGGGCCGAGGGTTGGGACACCTGGCTCGCCGCCGCCGGCTAGCTCGCGGCTGCTGCGGACCCGCTCGCTCTCGATCGAACTCCGCGCGGACGAGAGCGCGGTCCGGCCTACTGCTAAGCCCGGCTCCGCTCGGTCTTTAGCCTCCGACCCTCGGTCTGAGCGCGCTTCAACCGCTCATCGCGCACAAGCGCTCGCGAGTGCGCAGCGCTCGTGAGCTAGAGCGAAGCCCAGACCTCGAGCTTCGCGCGGACGCGGGAGATCACCTCGTCCGTGAACTCGGTCGTGCCGAGGTGGCCGCCGAGGTCGGCGGTGCGCGCGGCCTGGCCTACTGCTTCGAGGCATGCTTCCCGGATCGCGCGGCCCGCCTGTTGCGCCTCGTCTCCCGCGTGGGAGAGGAGAGCGGCGCCGGCGAGGATCATCGCCATCGGGTTCGCGACGTTCTTGCCCTCGAGCGACGGCGCCGTCCCGTGCGCCGCCTCGGCCATGATCGCCGCCGGCTCGAAGTCGTCCTCGAACGCGACGAGCAGCGACTCGCTCCCGGCGATCGAGCCGAACAGCGGCAGGACGAGGTCGGAGAGGATGTCGCCGTCGCGGTTCAGTGCGGGGATGACGAGCGGGTCGCCGGCGGACGACAACAGGAGCGCGAACGTCGCGTCGATCAGCTGCGGCTCGTACGGAACCTCCGGATGCCGCTCGGCCGCCGCGTCCATCTCCTCCTTCAGCATCCCCTCGTACGTCGGGCTGACCGTGTACTTCGGGCCGCCGAAGACCTTCGCTCCCGTCCGCTCGGCCTGCCGGAAGGAGAACTCGGCGACTGCGTGGCAGATGCGGCGCTCGATCCGCTCCGTCCGGAACGCGACCTCGTCGTCGCCCTCGCCCTCGCGCCACTCCTTCGCGCCGTACGCGTCGCCGACCGCCATCCGCACGATCGAGATCGGCGCGTGGACACCGCCGAGCGGCGCGACGCCGGGAATGCGCCGGCCGGTGCGGACGATCACCTTGCCGCCGATCTCCTCCCGCAGGATGCGGTTCGGCGAGCCGACGTCGCCGCGTCCCTCCGGCGTCACCGTCGCCGCCTTCAGCCCGAGGCCGTGCTCGCGGATCGCGCCGGCGGCCTCGTGGACGATCGCGTTGCCGGTCGCCCGGCGCCGCTCGAGCGAGAGGTCGTAGCGGAGGAACTCGAGGCCAACGCCGGTCACGTCCGGCGCGAGCACGCGCAAGGACTCCTCGAGGAGCTCCTGGCCGGTCTCGTCCCCTTCGAGGACCACGATTGTCCGCTCGTCGCGCATCCGCGGCCACTCTAGTGTCGTTCTGACGAGCGATGCCCACGAGAACCGGACGCAAAGGAGCATTCCGCTATCGCGACGCGCGCGGCCGCCAGATCACCGACGCGGCGACGCTCGAGCGGATCGAGTCGCTCGCGATTCCGCCCGCCTGGAAGGAGGTCTGGATCTCGCCGCGTCCGTACGCGAAGCTCCAGGCGACCGGCTACGACCGCGCCGGCCGGAAGCAGTACCTCTACCACCCGGACTATCGCGCCGCGCAGGAGCAGGCGAAGTACGACCGGCTGATCGCGTTCGGCGAGCGGCTGCCCGCGTTGCGCGCGGCGATGGCGGAGCATCTCGACAAGGACGAGCTCGATCGCGAGCGCGTCTCCGCCGTCGCCTTGCGCCTCATCTCGCTCGGCTGGTTCCGCGTCGGCTCGGAGCGCTACGCGCGCGAGGGGACGTACGGCGTGACGACACTCCTGCGCCGGCATGTGCGCGTCCGCGGGAATCGGATCCACCTCGCGTTTCGCGCGAAGGCCGGAGTCCGCGTCCGCTCCGAGCTCGTCGACGAGGAGCTCGCGGACGAGATTCGCGGCCTCCTCGCCGTGAAGGGCGGCGCGCGCGTCTTCAAGTACCGCTGGGAGGACGGGCTCTACAACCTCACGAGCAAGCGTCTCAACGACTACGTGAAGCTCTATCTCGGCGAGGAGTTCTCCGCGAAGGACTTCCGCACCTGGGGAGGCACCCTCCTCGCTGCGATCTACCTGGCGGAGCGCTGCGCAGAGGAGGGCATCCCGGAGACGGACGCGGCTCAGAAGAGGTCGGTGACCGCGGTGATGCAGCGCGTGGCGAAGCAGCTGGGAAATACGCCGGCCGTCTGCCGGGCTTCATATGTCTCTCCGGCCGTCGTCGAGCAGTATCTCGACGGAAGAACGATCGACGATTTTCGCCCGCGCCATTTGCGGGTCGTGAAAGCGCGCGATCCGGGGCTCTCGCCGGAGGAGCAGTGCGTCCTGGCGCTGCTGCGTTCGGCGCGAAATAGGCGGGGACGAAAGGCGGCGTAGTTCTTGTACGCTTTCGCGCGTCGTTCCACTTCAAGGAGGACAAATCGTGGCCCGTAAGACCGTTCTTGTTTGCGACAGCTGTGGCAGAGAAGTCGAGGAGGCGAAGGGCGCCGTTCTGCGCGTGACCTACTCGGACGCTCGCCGCGGCGCGAAGCAGGCCGACCTCTGCGACCAGTGCGCCGGCTCGATGCCCGGCCGCGCCGTCGCCCGCCGCGGCCGCAAGCCCAAGGGGATGTAGCTCGCGGGCGCTGCCGCGCTCGCAGAAACACGAAGCGTTCCGCGCTAGCGTAGGCGGGTGCCGCTCCGGCTGATCGCGGGGCCCGCCAACGCGGGCAAAGTCGAGCTTCTGCTCGAGCGGTACCTCGCGGCTCTCGAGACGGGCGAGGCGGTGCTCGTCGTCCCGAATCGCGCCGATGTCGACCGCGTCGAGCGGGAGCTGCTCGTAGGTTGCGGCGCGCTCCTCGGCGGCTCGATCGTCACGTTCGACGACCTCTTCGAGCGGATCGCGCCAAGGTTCGGGGAGAACGAGAAGCCCCTGGGTCGCGCCGAGCGCGCGCTTCTCGTCCGGCGGGTCGTCGCCACGACACCGCTCGACAGTCTCGGGGAGTCCGCCGCCCGCGGCGGCTTCGCCGACGCGCTGCTCCAGACGCTCGACGAGCTCGAGGCGGGGCTGCTCGAGCCGGCGGACGTCGGCGGCGAGCTCGGAGCGCTGTGGGCCGCATACCGGCAGGAGCTCGCAGCGCTCGGGCGCTCGAACCGGGGCGTGCGGCGGCGCCGCGCGGTCGAGCGGATTCGCTCCGACCTCGACGCGTGGGGAGACGAGCCCGTCTTCGCGTACGGCTTCGAGGATCTCACCGGAGCGGAATGGGCGCTGCTCGAGGCGCTCTCGGCGAGGGTCGAGGTCACCGTCTCGCTGCCGTACGAGCCCGGACGCGCCGCGTTCGCGTCCCTGACCCGCACGGCCGAGGATCTCGCCCGTCTCGCGGCCGGCGCGATCGAGGAGCTGCCGCCGCGCTACGGCGCGATCGCTCCTCCGGCGCTCGCGCATCTCGAGCGCGGTCTCTTCGCGGACGACCCGGGCAAGGCGCCGCCGCTCGAGGGGGCGCTGCGCTTCTTCGAGGGCGCGGGCAGCCGCGGCACGCTCGAGCTCGTCGGCGAGGAGCTGCTCTCGCTCGTCCGGGCCGGCACCCCGCCCGAGCGGATCGGAGTCGTCGTCCCCGGCACGGAGCGCGTCCGCGCCGCGCTCGACACGGTGCTCGGCCAGTTCGGGATCCCCTACTCCGTCGACGGCGAGCTGCGCTTCACGCAGACGGCGCTCGGGCAGGCGCTCGCCGCGCTCCTCCGCTTCGCGTGGGCCGGCGGGACGCGCAACGACCTCTTCGCCTTCCTCCGCTCGCCGTTCGCCGGGCTCGAGCGGCGCGCGGTGGACTTCGTCGAGGGGCGGCTGCGCGGCCGGGCGGTGCAGCAACACGAGCGGGTCGTCGAGGAGGCCGAGCGCCTGCGAGGCGGGCCGCTGCCGGCGCTCGAGGAGCTGCTCGCGGCCGAGGATCCGGTCGCCGCTGTGCGGGAGCAGGCGACGCGGATGCTCCGGGCGGCCCACGGCGTCGATCGCCCGCCGGCCGACGAGGCGAGCCGTCTCGATCTCCGCGCGTACGACGCCCTCCTCCGCCTCGTCGCCGAGCTCGACGGCTGGCGGGAGCTGACCGGCGCGCTCGGACGGGAGGACGTCCTCGCCGCGGTCGAGCGCCTGACCTTGCGCCCCCAGCGCGGCGACGAGGCCGGCCGTGTCGCGGTCGTCGACCTCCTGCGCGCGCGGACACGCCGCTTCGACGCGACGTTCGTGCTCGGGCTGGAGGAGGGGAGCATGCCGCGGCGCGGCGGCGGCTCGCCGTTCCTCGACGAGGACACGAGGCGAGAGCTCGACGAGCGCGGCGCACGGCTCGTGCGTCCGGACTCCGTGTCCCGCGACCGTTACCTCTTCTACACGGCGTGCACGCGCGGCTCGCAGCGGCTCTACCTCGTGCGCGAGGCGGCGGACGACGACGGCAGCCCGCGCGAGGCGAGCCCGTTCTGGCACGAGGCGCAGGCGCTCTTCGATCCCGAGGACGTCCGCCGCTGGACACGGCGCCGGCCGCTCTCGGCGCTCACGTGGCAGCTCGACGAGGCGCCGTCCGAGCGGGAGCGCCTGCGGGCGCTCGCGGAGCTCGCCGCGCGCGACGGCTCCGCGGCGGACTCGCTCGCGCGCGCGAACGGCTGGGATCGGCGGCTCGAGCGGGCGCGCACGGCGTTCCGCCGCCCGACCACGATCACGAGCCCGCTCGTCCTCGAGCAGCTCGGCTCCCGCGACACCTTCGGCGTCACGGAGCTCGAGCGCTTCGCCGACTGCTCCTCCGCGTGGTTCGTCGAGCGCTTTCTCGCGCCGAGGACGATCGACGCGGAGCCGGACGCGATGCAGCGCGGCTCGGTCGCACACACGGCGCTCCATCGCTTCTTCGCGCGCATCCCGGCGGAGCTCGGGGTCGAGAAGCTCGAGCCGGGTCACGTCGATGCTGCGAAGCGGCTGATGCGGCAGTGCCTCGACGAGGCGCTCGGCGGCGTGCGGATGGACCTGACGGAGATGCAGCTCCACGAGCTCGACCAGACGCTCTGGCGCGACCTGCAGGCGCTCGTCGAGGAGGAGTGCGACTCCCAGCTGTCGCTCGTCCCGCGCCGCTTCGAGGTCTCGTTCGGGAGCGAGCGCGCCGCGCCGGAGCTGCAGCGCGGGCTCGAGCTCGGGCCGGGGCTGACGCTCTCCGGGAAGATCGACCGGATCGACGTCGATCCCTTCGGCGCGCGCGGGATCGTGCAGGACTACAAGTCGGGCAAGCACGCGCACTCGGCGGCCGAGATCGAGCGCGAGCTCCGCCTCCAGGTTCCGCTCTACATGCTCGTCCTTCGCGACCTCGTCGGGCTCGAGCCGCTCGGCGGCCTCTACCGCCCGCTCGCCGGCGCGCGCCGGGCGCGCGGGCTCGTGCGCGCGGACGAGGAGGAGACGCTGCCCGGCTACGTGAAGAGCGACTACCTCGACGAGGAGGCGTTCTGGGGCGTCGTCGAGTCCGCGAAGTCGACGGCGTCCGCGCTCGCCGGGCGGATCCGGGAAGGTGACGTCCACCACGACCCGCGTGGCGGCGAGTGCCCGCAGTGGTGCGACCTCTGGCCGATGTGCCGGGTGGAGCGGGCGTGAGCCGGCATCCGCTCAACGAGCAGCAGCTCGCGGCCGTGGAGGCGACCGGGGAGGTCTTCGTCTCCGCCGGCGCCGGGACGGGGAAGACGGCGGTTCTCGTCGAGCGCGTCGTTCGCGCCGTCTGCGACCGGGGCCTCGACGTCGACTCGATCCTCGTCATCACGTACACGCGGCGCGCGGCCGGGGAGCTGCGCTCGCGGATCCGCGCGGCGCTCGCCGAGCGCGGCCGGCAGGATCTCGCGCGCGAGCTCGACGGCGCCTGGATCTCGACGATCCACGGCTTCTGCAACCGCCTGCTGAAGGCGTATCCGCTCGCCGCGGGTCTCGATCCGCGCTTCCGGGAGCTCGACGACGCGCAAGCCGCCGTCCTGCGCTCGGAGGCGTTCGGCGCGGCGCTCGCGGAGTTCCTCGCGGGCGGCGACGCGCAGCGGCTCGAGCTGCTCGCGACGTACGGGAGCGCGGGCCTGCGGCGGATGCTCACGACCGTCTACGAGACGTTGCGCGCAGCGGGCCGCGAGCTCGACCTCGCAGTCGCGCCGCGTCCCGAGCTCGCGGAGCGGGTCGAGGAGCTCCGCACGGCGGCGCGCGCGCTCGCGGCCGATCCGGGCGCGACCGAGGCGCAGGCGCGGGCCGCGACGGCGCTGCTCGAGCTGCTGGAGCGGGACACCCGGCCGGACCGGCTCATGGGCCTCGCGACGTTCAAGGCGCGCGGCGACCGCGCGGCCGCCTACTGCGACGCGCTCGCGGCGGTCGCGCAGGCCGGGCTCGACGAGGCCGCCGCCCGCGACCGGGCACTCCTCCAGGAGCTGCTCACGGCCTTCGCCGGGAAGTACGCGGAGGCGAAGGCGCGCGAGTCGGCGCTCGACTTCGAGGATCTCCAGCTCGAGGCGCGCGACCTGCTCCGGCATCGGCCCGAGATCCGCGAGCGCGAGCAGGCGCGCTTCCGGACGATCCTCGTCGACGAGTTCCAGGACACGAACCGGCTCCAGACGGAGATCGTCGAGCTGCTCCGCGCGCCGGACACGGAGCTCTTCTTCGTCGGGGACGAGTTCCAGTCGATCTACGGCTTCCGCCACGCCGACGTCGAGGTCTTCCGGGAGCGACGCGAGCAGGCGGAGCAGAACCTCCCGCTGACGCTCAACTACCGCTCGCGGCCGGAGGTACTCGCCGCGGTCAATTACCTGTTCGGCTCGCACTTCGGCAACGAGTTCCAGGATCTCACCGCCGCGGCCGAGTTCCCCGATCCGGTCTTCGGCCATCCGGTCGAGCTCCTCGTCACCGACAAGGAGAGCTACAAGAACAGCGGCACGCACTGGCGGCGCGGCGAGGCGCGCGCGGTGGCGCGTCGCGTGCGCGAGCTCGTCGACGCGGGCACGGCGACGCCGGGTGAGATCGTCCTCCTCTTCGCGGCCGGGACGGACGCCGAGTGGTACGAGCAGGAGCTGCGGCGCGCCGGGCTGCCGACCTACCGCGCCACCGGCAAGGGCTACTTCGGCCAGCAGCAGGTCGTCGACATGCTCGCGTACCTGCGGCTCCTCCAGAACCGCTACGACGACGAGGCGGTCGTCGCCGTGCTCGCCTCGCCGTTCGTCGGCGTCTCGAACGACGCGCTCGCCCTCATTCGCCGCGTCGCCTCGAAGCGGCCGTTCTTCTCCGGGATCGAGCACACGCTGCCGCCGGGGCTCGCCGAGCGCGACGAGCGTCTGCTCCGCGCCTTCCGCCAGCGCTATGACCGGCTCGTCGCCGCGATGCCGCGGCTCTCCCTCGAGCGCCTCTGCGAGCAGCTCGTCGCCGAGCACGACTACGACCTCGCCGTCCTCGCCCAGTGGGACGGCCGCCGCCGCTACGCGAACATGCGCAAGCTCGCGCGGCTCGCGCGGTCGTACGAGGAGCTGCGGGGGCCGGACGTCGAGGGCTTCGTCCGCTTCGTCGCCGAGCAGGAGGCGGTCGGCGCCCACCAGCTGGAGGCGGTCGCGGAGGAGGAAGGCGCCGACGCCGTCCGCCTCCTGACGATCCACGCGGCGAAGGGGCTCGAGTTCAAGGTCGTGATCGTCGCCGACGCCGGCCGCGACCGCGTGGCGCCCTCGCCCGACGAGATCCTCGCGCTGCCGGACGGGCGCTTCGGCTTCCGGGTCTTCGACCCGGCGACCGCCAAGCGCCGCGGCGCGTTCGACTACGAGGCCGTCAAGGAGGCGCGCCAGGAGGCGGAGCGGGCGGAGCGCCTGCGTCTCTACTACGTCGCGATGACGCGCGCGAAGGAGCGCCTGATCGTCTCCGGCTCCGTCGACTTCGGCAAGGAGCGCGAGTCGCCGACCCCGATCGCCTGGGTGCTCGACCGGCTCCGCGCCGACGAGGAGCTCGCGACCGCCGGCGCCGCGCCGGTCGAGCTGGAGCGGGAGAACGCCCGCCTGCTCGTCCGGGTCGACCGGTACACCGAGGCCGCAGGCGGAGGCGAGGTCTCGACCGAGCCCCGGCCGGCCGTCGCCGGCGCGGCCGACGACGGTTCCAGCCCTGCTCAGCTCGCGCTGTTCGCTGCGCTCGACGACGTCGGCGCGGCGCACCCGCCGGCGCCGCTCCTGCCCGAGCTCGCCGCGATCGCCGCCCCGCCGCTCCTGCGCGTGCGGCGCCTCTCGTTCACCGCGCTCTCGACGTTCGAGCAGTGCGGTTACAAGTACTTCGCCCGCTACGGGCTTGGGATGGCCGAGCAGGACGTGCCGCGCGGCGAGGACGGGCTTTCCGGTCTCGAGGTCGGCAGCCGCGTCCACGAGCTTCTCGAGCACATCGATCTCGCCGCGCCGGTCGTGCCGGAGATCGAGGACGAGCGGATTCGCGCGCTCGTCGCGGCGTACTGCGACTCGGAGCTCGCCCGGCGCGTGGGCGCGCTGCCCGACGTGACGAAGGAACGCCACTTCACCTTCGAGCACGACGGCGTCCTCGTGCACGGCTTCCTCGACGTGATGGCGCTCGGGGCCGACAAGCGCGCCCTCGTCGTCGACTACAAGACGAACCTGATCGGCGACTCGTCGCCGGAGGAGATCGTCGAGGCCGACTACCGGCTGCAGCGCCTCGTCTACGCGATCGCGTGCTTCCGGGCCGGGGCCGAGGAGGTCGAGGTCGTCTACCAGTTCCTCGAGCGACCGGAAGCTCCCGTCGAGGCGCGGTTCGGGCTTGCCGACGTGGCCGCGCTCGAGACCGAGCTGTCCGAGGCGATCGCGCGGATCCAGGCGGGCGAGTTCCGGCCGACGCCGAGCGAGTTCGCGTGCGCCGGCTGTCCCGCTCTCGACCTCGTCTGCGCCGGCCCGCGCCTGCGCCAGCCGCCCGCCGAGCTCATTGCCTCGTAGCTTCGTCAAGGAGGCGCGCAAGCGCGTCGGCTCGAAGAGGGAGCGGATCGGGCCGATCGTCGAGCGTCTCGCCGTCGAGCACGCCGACGCGGCGATCGCGCTTCGCTTCCGCAACCCGCTCGAGCTCCTCGTCTCCGTGATGCTCTCCGCCCAGACGACGGATGTGAACGTCAACCGGGTCACGGAGAAGCTCTTCCGCAAGTACCGCCGCCCCGAGGACTACCTCGCCGTGCCGCAGGACGAGCTCGAGCGCGACGTCTTCGCGACCGGCTTCTACCGGCAGAAGACGAAGTCGCTGCGCGGGACGATGCGGCTGCTGCTCGAGGAGTTCGACGGTGAGGTTCCGACGCGGCTCGAGGAGCTGATCCGCCTGCCGGGTGTTGCCCGCAAGACGGCGAACGTCGTCGCGGCCGAGCTCGGGGAGGCGCAGGGGATCGTCGTCGACACGCATGTGCGCCGGCTCTCGCAGCGGCTCGGGCTGACGAAGCAGGAGGATCCGGTCAAGATCGAGCGCGATCTCGTCCGGCTCGTGCCGCGCGCCGACTGGGCTCGCTTCCCGCATCTGATGATCTGGCACGGGCGCCGGGTGTGCGACGCGCGCCGCCCGCGCTGCGAGGATTGCGTTCTCGTGGATCTCTGCCCCTCCTCGCGTGTCTGACCGCGCCGCCCGCGCCCGCAGCTTCGAGGCCGTCGCGCAGGACTACGAGCGGCACCGGCCGGACTACCCGGCGGAGGCGGTCGCGTGGGCTGCGGCCGAGCTCGGGCTCGAGGCCGGCGCGCGCGTCCTCGACGTCGGCGCCGGCACCGGGAAGCTGACGCGGGCCCTCGTCGCGGCCGGTTTCGACGCCACGGCCGTCGAGCCGGGCGGTGCGATGCTCGACCAGCTGCGGCTCGCGGTGCCCGACGCGGAGGCGCACGAGGCGCCGGCCGAGGCGATCCCGCTGCCGGCGGAGAGCGTCGACGCCGCCTTCGCGGGCCAGGCCTTCCACTGGTTCGACCGCGAGCGGGCGGTGCCCGAGCTGCACCGCGTCGTGAAGCCCGGCGGTGGGCTCGCGCTCCTCTGGAACTGGTGGGACGAGCGTGACCCGCTGCAGAAGGAGCTCGGCGTGCTCGTCGGCTACGCCGGCCACGAGCCGTACCGCGAGGAGGAGCTGCCCGGCCCGCCGTGGTTCCGCGAGGTGGGGCGGACGGTCGTCGAGACCGTCATGGACTCGAGCCCCGACGCGCTCGTCGGCTACCTCTCGACGGCGAGCGGCTTCCTCGTCGCCGAGCCCGAGGAGCGGGAGCAAACGCTGGCCGCGGTTCACGCGCTCGCTTCGCGCTACGGCGAGGAGCTCGCGATGCCGCGGCTCACGTATGTCTTCGCTTTTAGCCGCCTCGGCTAGCACGAAGGCTCAAACGGTTGAACCCCGCTCAGACGAAGGGCCGGGGGCTAAGACCGAGCGAAGCGGGGCTTAGCCGGAGGCCGGACCGCGCTCTCCGGCGCGCGGAGTTCCTGCAAAGAGCGAGCGAGTCCGACAGGACTCGCGAGCTAATTCAGCGAGGGATTCTCCGGCATGCGCGCGACGAGCTCGTAGATGCCGCCCTTGCGGCTGAGGACGTCGTGCCAGAGGGCGTCCGGCTCGTCGGTGAACGCGTCGTCCGCGAGCGCCTCCTCGAGGATCCAGTCCTCGTTCGCGACCTCCTCTTCGAGCTGTCCCGCGCCCCAGCCGGCGTAGCCGGCGAAGACGCGACGGCGAGTCGTCGCGGGGACGACCTCCTCCGGCTCCTCGAGCGACGGGAAGCCGAGCGAGTCGAAGAGCGGCACCGCCGCCTCGTCGGGGTCGAGAAACTCGCCGAGCACGAGGACGGCGTCGGGCTGGACGGGCCCGCCGACCCAGACGTGCTCGCCGTCGTCGACGAGCGGCTCGAGCTGCGGCACGGCCGACGCCACAGCGACGTGCGAAGGACGGTTGAGGACGAGACCGGCCGCGCCTTCGTCGTTGTGCTCGGTGACGAGGATGACGGCGCGCTCGAAGTTCGGGTCGTGCAGCGCCGGCGAGGCGACGAGGAGATGTCCGCGCAGAGAGTCCACGTCTCTATTGTGCCGCCGGGGGTGCATCCACATGCGTCCGGTCGTCCGCTTCCTCGCTCTCTTCTTCGCCAGCTTCGGGCCGCTGGCGCCGGTCCTCCTGCTGTTCCTCGTCGCGATGCCGCCGCTGATCGCCTTCAGCGGCTGGCCGTGGTGGGTCGATCTCGCCCTTGCCTGCGGCGAATGCGGCCTCGTCGTCGGCGCGGCGCTCTGGCTCGGCCCGGACGCGCTGGCCGAGGTGCGCCGCTTCATGGACGACGAGCGGCGGCGCTGAGCTAGTCCGCGCTCGAGCGGTACGAGACGATCTGAACGCGCTCGAGCGTCAGCATCCCCTCGCCGACCATCTCGTCGAGGATCGGGACGACGCGGTCGATGCGCTCCGGCGTGTCGACGATCTCGATCACGACCGGCAGGTCCTCCGAGAGGCGAAGGATGCGCGACGTGTGGAGATGCGAGTCGGCGCCGAAGCCCTCGATGCCGCGGATCACCGTCGCGCCGGCGAGTCCTTCCTCCCGGACGCGCTCGACGATCGCCTGGTAGAGCGGCTTGCCGTGCCACGTGTCGGACTCGCCGATGAACAGGCGCAGCAGCTTGCCCTCGCCCTCCATGCGCGTCACAGTGCTCTCCCGGCCACGACACCGAGGTATACCGCGAGCAGCCCCGCCGCGACGCTCCCGAAGACGTTCGCGGCCGCGAGGCCGAGCGCGCCGTCCTCCATGAGCCGGTACGTCTCGTACGTCAGCGTCGAGAACGTCGTGTAGGCGCCGACGAAGCCGATCGTCACGGCGGCGCGCAGCCACGACGCGGTCGTCAGCTGCTCCGTCATCAGCGTGAACAGGAAGCCCAGGATGAAGCTCCCCGTGATGTTGACGACGAACGTCTCCCAGGGGAACGTCCGCCCGGCTCGCGTCAGGATCAGCCCGCCGATCCCGTAGCGGGCGAGCGCGCCGAGCGCTCCCGCGATTGCTATGGCGACGATCGTCCGCATGCGGCTCCTCTCGAGTTCCAGGAGCCATCAGCCTTGCGGCGGTTCTCGGCGAGCTCCATCGCCCGGCGCCTCGCGGCGCCGCGGGAAATGTAGCTAGCCCTGCGCGGGCGTCAACGCGACGAGCAGGCCGCCGTCTTCGTCGAGGGCGGGGAAGAAGTCCGCCACGACGCGCTTCAGCTGGCCCCCGTGCGTCCGCAGCTCGAGCTGCTCGTTCAGCCGGCGCACGCCCCACTCGAGCGAGAGCTTGACCGGGTTCTTCTCCTCCTCGAACCCCTGCAGGCTGAACGCGCTGACGACGTCGCTGCCGATCAGCTCCTGCTCGCTCCAGCCGCTCAGCTCGAAGACGCCGCGCCCGAGCGCGAGGATCCGGCCCTCCTGGTCGCACGTCACGAAGCCGGTCGTCGGGGCGGGGTAGTAGTCGTCCATCAGCTCGAAGAGGAAGCCGAAGCCGCAGTGGTGGCATGCGACCGCCTCGTCGAAGAGACCTTCGCGCCGGTCGGTGTCGACCGAGCGCTCCTTGCAGTTCGGGCAGATGAAGAGCGGCACGGGCGCTCAGGGTACCGAGGTCAGAACCAGCGCTTCCAGCGGAACCACGCGAGCTGGATCGCCGTGGTGACGACGATCAATCCCCACACGTAGGCGTACCCGTAGTGCCAGCGGAGCTCCGGGATGTCGACGAAGTTCTGCCCGTACAGGCCGACGATGAAGGTCGGGAGCAGGAGCAGCGCGGCGATCACCGTCAGCCGCTTCATCACGTCGTTCTGGTCGTTCGCGATCTTCGCCTGCTGGTAGTCGCGAACGCCGGCGAGCAGGTCGCGCGCGAAGTCGAGCCCGTCCGAGGCGCGGAGGAACTTGTCGTAGGCGGCGTTGAACGCGACCTCGACGTCGTGCGGGAACACCTCCTTTCCGTCCTCGACCTCGACGGTGTTGTCGATGACTCGGCGCACCGAGTCGCGCATCGGGCTGAGCGTGCGCCGGATGTGGAGGAGGTCGTGGCGGAGGGACGAGATTCGCGAGCGCGTCAGCTCCGCCGGCTGCGATTCGACGCGGTCCTCGAGCTCGTCGATCTCGTCGTTGAGGGCGTCGACGAGGTCGAGGTAGCGCTCGGCGATCTCGTCGACGAGCCGGTAGGCGAGCATGCCCGCGGAGTCGCCGGGCTTCTGCACCTTGTTGAGCAGCGCGAAGTCGCAGGCCGGCCGCCCGCCCGGCGGTGTCTTTCGGACGGTGAGGAGCGTGTCGTGCGTCAGGACGAGGTCGATCTCCTGGTAGAAGACCTCGTCGTCGTCCGGCACCGCGACCGCGACGAGGAAGATCCCGAAGACGTAGTCGCCGTGGCCCTGCAGGGTCGGCCGCGGCTCGTCCTCGTGCTGCGGCGGCGCGAGCAGCTGGGCGAGCGCGGTGTCCTCGAGCTCCTTCGGCGCCTTCGCGCGGAGCTCCTCCGGGCTCGGGTCGAGCAGGTCGATCCAGGTTCCGGCCATCGCGGCGCGCATTCGCCGCCGGAGCGTCTAAACCTGCGTCGGCTCGGCTTCCGGCCGCGGCGCGGTGAGGGCCGTCTCGATGTGGCCTTCCTCCGCGGCGAGGAACCGCTCCGCATCGAGCGCCGCCATACAGCCGCTGCCGGCGGCGGTCACGGCCTGGCGGTAGACGTGATCCTGGACGTCGCCGGCGGCGAACACGCCGGGGATGTTCGTCTCCGTCGTGCCGGGCTTCGGGACGAGATAGCCGTTCTCGTCGTGGTCGAGCTGCTCGACGAAGAGCTTCGTGTTCGGGTCGTGGCCGATCGCGATGAACAGCGCGCCCGCCTCGACCTCCTCGGTCTCGTCCGTCTCTGTGTTCCGCAGGCGCAGCCCGCTGATCGCGTCCTCGCCGAGCACCTCGTCGACGGCGTACGGCGTCTTGAACTCGATCTTCTCGTGGCCGCGGGCGCGGTCGATCATGATCTGCGACGCGCGGAACTCGTCGCGCCGGTGGACGAGCGTGACCTTGTAGCCGAAGCGGGTGAGGAAGAGCGCCTCCTCGAAGGCGGAGTCGCCGCCGCCGACGACGAAGATGTGCTTGTCGCGGAAGAAGGCGCCGTCGCAGGTCGCGCATGCCGAGACGCCGCGCCCCTTGAGCCGCTCCTCGGACTCGATCCCGAGCCAGCGGGCGCTTGCTCCCGTCGCGACGATCACCGACCGCGCGGTGTACTCCTGGTCCTCGACCCAGACGCGGAACGGCCGCTCCGAGAAGTCGACGCGGGTCACATCGTCCGTGACGAACTCGGTGCCGAAACGCTCGGCCTGGCGCCGAAACTCGGCCATCATCTCCGGCCCCATGATCCCGTCGGGGTAGCCGGGGTAGTTCTCCACGTCACTCGTGATCATCAGCTGGCCGCCCCAGTTGAAGCCCTCGATGACGAGCGGCTGCAGGTTCGCCCGCGCCGCGTAGAGAGCTGCGGTGTAGCCGGCGGGGCCGCCGCCGATGATGATCAGGTCGCGTACGTCGTTCATCGAGTCCTTCCTCGAAAAAGTGTCTGCTGTATTAAACGAATCGGCCCGGCTGGACGTTCCCGGGTCTCGCGCATGAAATCCGCAGCGAGGGGGACAGGCTAGGCGTGGCGGGTTCGATCACGTGGGAGCAACTGCGGGAGCTCGCGGCGTTCCGGAGCGCGAAGGGATGCGCCGTCAGCCTCTACGTCGGTCTCGATCCGAGCGAGGTGCCGACGGCCGGGGATCTCGCGTCGCACACTCGGTCGGTGCTCGCGAGTGCCGAGCGCCAGCTCCAGGAGCGGCGAGGCGAGCTCGGGCACGACGAGCGCCGGGCGCTCGAGCAGGATCTCGAGCGGATCGGGCGTTGGTTCGAGGAGGAGTTCAGCCGGGAGGGCGCGCGCGGCGTCGCCGTATTCGCTGCCGGGCTCGACGACCTGTTCCTCCCGCTGACCCTGTCGCTGCCGGTGGAGGACGAGGCGCGGATCGCGTCCCAGCTCTACCTCGCTCCGCTCGTCCGCCTCGTCGGTCGCGGCGACGGCGCCCTCGTCGCGTACGTCGGACGCGAGCGCGGCGACGTCTACCGGCTCCGCAACGGCCAGCTGATCCCGCTCGCGGACGAGTCCGCCGAGGTTCCCGGCCGCCACGACCAGGGCGGCTGGTCGCAGGGGCGCTACGAGCGGCACATCGAGACGATCGTCGACCGTCACCTTCGCGACGTCGCCGGGGCGCTCGACCGCTGCGTGCGGCGGCTGCGCGACGTCCGCGTCGTTCTCGCGGGGACGGAGGAGACGCGCGCCGGCTTCGAGGAGCTCCTGGCTCCTGAGACGCGCGCCGCGCTCGTCGGCTGGGTCGGGGCGGAGGCGCATGTCGACGCGCCGCGGCTGCTCGAGTGTGCGCGGCCGCTGCTCGACGAGTGGCGTGCCGGCCGTGAGGAGCAGCTGCTCGAGCGGTGGCGCGAGGAGGCGGCGCGGAACGGTCGCGCTGCGACGGGCTGGGAGGAGACGCTGCAGGCGGCGTCCGACGGGCGCGTCGAGCTGCTCCTCGTGCAGGACGGCGCCGACCGTCCGGCGTACGTCTGCCCGGAGTGTGGCCGCGCGCAGGCGGAGGACGGCAGCTGCGCGCTCGACGGCACGACGCTGCAGCGAGCGGACACGGGGCTCGATCTCGCCGTCCACCAGACGCTCACGCACGGCGGGACGATCGAGGTGATCGGGGACGAGCGCCGCGACCTCGAGCCGGTCGGCGGCGTCGCCGCGCTGCTGCGCTTCTAGGCCGCGTCTGCGGTCTCGTCACCGGAGCCGAGCTCCGGCGCGGTCACCGGTCTGACGCTGCGGTCGACCTGGTGCAGCGGGGCGAGCTCCGCGGCGGGGGAGATGCCCCGCTCCCGGAAGCGCCGCGCGCTCGGCAGGACGCGGGTCTCGAGCGAGCCGACCGCCTCGTTGAAGGCGCCGACCGCCGTCTCGAGGCCGCGGCCGACCTTGGCGACATGCTCGGTGAACTTCGCGATGCGGCCGTACAGCTCGCGGGCGTCCTCGCTGATCGCCTGTGCGGATTCCGCGATCGTCTCCTGCCGCCAGCCGTAGGCGACTGCGCGGAGCAGGGCGATCAGCGTCGTCGGTGTCGCGAGGATCACCTGCTGGTTGACGCCTTCCTCGATGAGCGACGGATCCTGCTCGAGCGCCGCGCTGAGGAAGGTCTCGCCCGGGATGAAGAGGACGACGAACTCGGGAGCGGCCTCGAACTGCGACCAGTAGCTCTTCCCCGACAGCTTGGCGATGTGGTCGCGGACCTGACGCGCGTGGTCGCGCAGCTTCCCCGCCCGCTCCTCGTCGTTCCGGGCAGACAGCGACTCGAGGTATGCCTGGCCGGCGAACTTCGAGTCGACGACGACGGTCTTCGAGCCGGGCAGCTTCACGACGAGGTCGGGACGGAGGGTGCCGTCCCCGGTGCGGAGATGCGCCTGCGTCTCGAAGTCGCAGTGCTCGAGCATCCCGGCCATCTCGACGACGCGGCGGAGCTGGATCTCGCCCCAGCGCCCGCGGACGTTGGGGCGGTCGCGCAGCGCGCTGACGAGATTCCCCGTCTCGTCGCGCAGCTGGGTCTGGGTCTCGGCGAGCTGCCTGACCTGAACGCTGAGCTCGGAGTACGCGCGCGTGCGCGCAACCTCGAGCTGCTGGATCTTCCCGTCCACCTTCTCGAGCGATTCCTTGATCGGCGAGACGAGGTGCTCCACGGCTTGCCTGCGCTGCTCGAGATCCTGCGTCGTCTTCTGCTGCTGCTGCTCGAGCTGTGCCTTCGCGAGCTGGAGGAACGACTCGTTGTTCGTGGCGAGGGCGTCCGCTGCGAGCGCCTTCATCGTCTCGCCGAGCGAGGCGCGCCCTTCCTCGAGCACGGCGACGCGCGCCGCGTACTGCGAGCGGACGAGAAGCCACGCCGCTGCGGCGCCGACGACGAGCCCGATGAGGATTCCGACCACCATGGGGCGCAAAACCCTAGAGACCCCGTCGGACGGATCAAGGAACGGACCAAAGAAATGTCGGCCCCGATAAACCCGAAAGTCCATCGGAACCGACTCGGAGAGACTAACCGGACAGGGCCGATCGAGTCAAGCAGGAAAAAGCCGCTCTTTGCGGACTTCCGGCCGCGCTACTGCGCGAGGGCGTCGATCGCGTGCTCGAGGTTGCCGAGATCCGGCACGCCGGCGGTGTTGTCGAAGAGCACGGGGGCGCTGTTTCCCTTCGAGAGGAAGATGCCCGGCGTGCCGTTGAATCCGGATGTCTGCGTCGGCGGGAATTTCGCCGTGAGCGAGGTGGCCAGCGCGTCGATCTGATGCACGAGCGTCGCCGTCGCGGACGAGTTCGCGTCGCTGACGAGCTGCGCCGGCTTGAGCCCGTCGACCCCGGCGGCGAGCTGCGAGATCACGCCGTCGGTCATCCAGCCCGTTTCCTCGGTGCCCTGGTTGAAATAGAGCAGCTCGGCGAACTGGAAGGCCCTGTTCTGGGCTGCAGCCGCGATCGTCGCCTTCTGGCCCCGCAGCGAATCGTGCACGTCGGGCGTCCGGTCGAGGATGTCCCACGGCTCCATCTTGATCTGGAGCTTGTTCGTGCGGACGTACTTCTGGACGAGCGTCGGCAGCTCCGTGGTCTCGAACTGCTTGCAGTCGGGGCACTGGAGATCGATGAACTCGGTCAGCGTCACCGGCGCAGTCGGGCTTCCGAGCACGAAGTGGTTCTCGGGGATGCCCTTGAACATCGTCTCGATGTTCGTCGCGCCCTGGAGCACGCTGTTCTTGGAGCTCCCGACGGCCGGCGTGCCGGCGGCGAGATGGAGCGTGGGGGAATCGCCGCTTCCGTTGGTCGGCCCGCTGCCGTTGCTCTTTCCGAGCACGACGGCGAGGACGACGGCGACGATCACGATCACGACGACTCCGCCGCCGATCGCGAGCGCGCGCGGCGAGGCCTGGCGCTGCCCCCCGGCGCCGCCCTTCGAGCGCACGGGCGGCGGAGTCTTCCCCGTCGCCGCGGCCTCGCGCCGCTGCTGTTTTGCCCTCTTACCGCTCGGCATCGGCGGGAAGCGTAGCCGTCTCCTCGCCCGCCCCGGAGCTCGCGAGGACCAAGAATCCGATGAGAAGGAGGAAGCCGGTCAAGGCGAGCGTCGGGATGGAGAGATAGCCGAACGACGCGTCGACGCCGTACGGGGGCTGCCCGGCGAGCCAGTTGAAGTTGCAGCCGACTCCCGGGGCGCTGATCAGGCACCCAGCCGGCTCCCGGATGGCGCCGTACTGGATGAGCATGTGGTAGATCGAGATGCCGGCGCCGCCGATCGGCAGCGCGAGGAGGTAGCGCGACGCCCGGTGCTGCCCCTTCCAGGCGAAGACGAGCAGGAGAATCGAGAGCGGATACATGCAGATCCGCTGGTACCAGCAGAACTCGCAGGGGGTGAACTGCGCGATCTCGGAGTAGAAGAGGCTGCCGCCCGTCGCCACGGAGGCGACGACGAATCCCGCCCAGAGCTCGTATCCCCAGCACAGGCGGCGGAGCAGGTCGAGCGGGCCGCGAATCCCGAGCGCTGCGAGCAACCCGATCAGCAGGAAGAGCGCGATGATCGCCTGACCGGCCACTCCGAGCACGGAGAACGCCGTGATGGCGTGCTTCGTCGCGGCAGACATCACGGCGAGCGTCATCGGTGCGTACCGTATCTCGCGCCGGGGTGGCGGAATTGGTCAGACGCGCCCGCGTCTGTCTTCGCTTCGCCCGCTTCGCTGGCGCAGGCGAGCTTCGCTCGCGTGCCCTGCGCTTCGCTTTCCGCTCGCCGGGTGCAAGCCTGCGGCTTGCCAGCGGAGTCGTGACCGGCGTGAGCCGCGTCCGCACAGGTCGGTCGCGGCGGCAGGCCGTTAGCCTGACAGGGCCGGGGTGGCGGAATTGGTCAGACGCGCCCGACTTAAAATCGGGTGGCCTTTGGGCCGTGCGGGTTCGAGTCCCGCCCCCGGCATGGCTCAACCGGGCTACGTACGTGGCGTGTCGTCGCGGGATGCGAGGAGCTGGGGCAACAGATGGGGCAACACAGGCGACGGACAGAAGGCCCGGCCGAGGAGGCCGGAGCCGCTCAGAGTTCGCCTCGGTACAGGGCTGCCATTAAGTGGCGGGGTGCCTCGGTCACCTGCCCCGCGTAGGCATCCGCGTCGCGGGCCGTTGCCGATGTCTCACGCGCGAACGAGACGACCTTCTTCTGTGTCTTCAGATCCGGGACCGAGACGACCATCTCCCTGAGGAACTTCTCCTTGAACCTGTTTCGGCTCCCCTTGGTCGTGCCCTGCGACTTTCGCTCGACCTCTCTCCACACCGCTGGGCGAGTGAAGTAGAGCCGCAAGTACTCGGCGAGCACCTGACCTTCGTCAACCGCGTAGGTTGGGAACTCGCCTGAGACGTACGTGCCGTCGAGCTCTGTTGGGACCAGCCCGAAGGCACCACGCCATGCGAAGAGCCGGCTGTAGAGGAAGCTTCCACTGGAAACCCGCGTCAAGCTTGTCGCGGCGATCTCTTGTCCGAGTTTCGTCTCGCGCAAGAACGGGCCTCGGCCCTCCAGGCCTACGCCGAGTAGACCGTAACTGCGTTCGGGGTCAAGCTCCTCCGTCTGCCCGTTCGGAGTGAGTACGTCTCGTAGAACTAGTTGACGCCAATGGATGCATTCGGGGTCGATCTCCCAGGCGTCGTTCTTGGTCAGTCGTTCCGAACGGCCTCGAAGAGTGTGCAGCGCACCCTGAAGTGCGGCGCGGCGCTCGAATGCGCTAACTGAGAAGTCCTCAACGGCCCGAGATGGGTTGCGGACATCGAGATTGAATGAGTCTGTGGCGACGTCTTCACGACTGACTCGCCACGCACATTCGCTTTCGGTCCGGTCGTCCCACCAGGCCAGACACGCCCCGAACTCCTCAAAGGCAAGCGGCTTCGTCTTCGTGTACCGCTTATATCCCTCCGGTAGCTGGATTTCGTAATACCAGATGTCGGTCGTCGCCCTGCCGTACTCAAAGAACAGAACGTTCGTGGGGATAGTGGTGTAGGGCGAAAACACCCCCTCGGGGAGCCGCACAATCGTGTGGAGGTTGTAGTCCTCGAGCAACTCCTCCTTGATCCGTGCCGCCACCCCGTCCCCCGCGAGGATCCCATCTGGAACCACAACGCCGGCTCGACCTGGCTTCGGACGACGTCGCAGTCGCCTCATGATCAGCTGCAGGAACAGCAGCGCGGTTTCCGCCGTCTGCTTGTCTGGGGGGAAGTTGGCCAGGATCCCGGCTTCCTCCTCGCCCCCAAACGGCGGATTGGTCGCGATCACGTCAACGCGATCGTCGTCGCCGAGTTCCCGCAGGGGGAACCTGAGACTGTTTCCGGGGTCAATGTTGGGTGAGTCAAGCCCGTGGAGAAGCAGATTCATCTGAACGAGGAGATAGGGGAGAGGCTTCGGCTCACCTCCGTACACGCTGCGCGTCTGCAACGTCTCTTGATCCTCCACAGTTGAAGCCTGTCGCTCGAGGTGCCTGAACGCCTCTACGAGAAATCCGCCGGTGCCGCATGCGGGGTCCAGGACCGTCTCGCCGAGCTGTGGATTTAGGGCAGCGACCACGAAGCGCACGAGGGGCCGTGGCGTATAAAACTCGCCAGCATCTCCAGCCGCGTCTCTCATCTCTTTGAGCAGGCTCTCGTAGAGATGGCTCAGGGTGTGGATCTCGACCGACGACTCGAAGTGAATCTCGTTGATGAGATCGATCACGTCTTTCAGCAGGTAACCGTTCGTCATTCGATTAGTCAGCCCCCGGAAGACGGTCGCAACGACATCGCGAGGGTCACCCGGCGCTGACGACTCGAGCGCTCGGAGATAGGCGAACAGACCGGCCCCGCGGTTGCCTGTCGGGCCCACAGCCTCGTCGTTGTTGACGAAAGCCAGTAGCTCGTCACCCGTCATCCCTGGACTCTTAGCGGCCCAGTCGCGCCACCGGTACGGCGGATCGAAGAGCTGGCGGTAGCTCGATCCGGCCAGCACCGCCTCTTGCTCCCGGAGCACCTCAACGTCATCTAGGAACTTCAAGAACATCAACCACGTCAGGATCGGGATACGGTCGATGTCGCCGCTTAAGCCTTTGTCTTTGCGCATGACCCGGCGCGCTGCCTTGATGATCCGGCTCAGGTCCTGCGCGGAATGGGGCCCAGTTGGCCTCGGGTCTCTCGACAGGGTCGTCACGCCGTGTAGATGAGGGTCTGAAGCTGGTGGACGGCGTCGCGGAGCTGCTCCGGGCCACCGAACTTGTTGGCGATTTCGACTACGTTGCCGTGATCCGAGAGTGGCGGCAGCCTCAGGACGTCGGGAACCTTGAACTGGGCCGCCCCATATTCGGCGTACTTCTCAAGAAGCTCGTTGAGGATGCCTCTAGCGTCGGCCGGGTACTGATCGAGGAACCCAGCTTGACCCTTCCTGACGGCGGCTGCCCGTTCGCGCCGGGTCCGCACCGGGGTGTTGAACGCAACGTGACAGATCAAGTCGAACGGATCGGCATCCTGCTGGTCCATGACTTCCGCGAGCTGCTCGAAGTCCACGCCGCGGTCCTCGAGCATGGTGATCACCTCAGCCCGCAGCGACGGATCCGACCACCGGCGTTGAAGTTCCGCGGCTGACGGGGACAAGGCCCTGACCTGGTCCGCTGCGTAGTCCGCGTACCTGACAACCCGGAGCCTCTTGCCATCGGCGCCGAGTTCGTACACGAGTTCTGTGGCGATCTCCACCTCACCGCCGTCGACGTAGTACTTCCGAAGCTCGCCCTCGGAGTCATTCGCGAGGCTGTCCTGGCCGACCGGAAAGTCCTCGTCGGAAACCGAGGTCTCTGAGGACGTCTCGGTGACGCTCACAGTTTGCCCGTACTCGTCCATCTCTTCTTCAGTGATGAAGGCCGGCTCGCCGTCGAAGTCGGGGTCAGCGAACAGGCGAGTCGCCGACCCCGTGTAGTCGATGATGTTGAAGAAGAGCTTGCCGTAGTCAGCGCGGACGCGGGTACCTCGCCCAATCATCTGCTTGAACTCGGGCATCGAGTTGACCACTCGCGCGATCACAATGTTTTTGCATGTCGGGATGTCGACTCCCGTGGTTAGGAGCTGGGAAGTCGTCGCAAGAACAGGAGTCTCAGACTCAGGATCTTGGAAGTCGCCGAGGCGGGTACGACCGATCTCGCCCTCGTCTGCGGTGATCCGCACGACGTAGTTGGGCAGAACCTTGGCGAGGTCGCTGTTCTCGTTGTTGAGCGCCCGACGCATCTCGTCGGCATGCTCTTGATCCACGCAGAACACGATGGTCTTCGCGTAACGGTCGGTCTCACTCATGAAGGCCGCAAGGTTTCGAGCCATCGCTTTCGTCCTCGCGCGCAAAGAAAGGACTCGCTCGAAATCGTCAGTGGTGTAGAGCTGGTCTGGGATCGGCTGTCCGAACCGATCAGTCTCGCCTGGTTCGGGCCGCCACCCGGTCGCGTCGACGTCGGTAACGACTCGTCTCACTCGGTAGGGAGCAAGGAAGCCGTCGTCGATTCCCTGTCTCAGGGAGTACTGGTAAACCGGGTTTCCGAAGTATCGGTAGGTGTCCCGTGAGTCTTCCCGGAGTGGGGTGGCCGTCATGCCAAGCTGGGTCGCGGGCTCGAAGTACTCGAGGATCTCTCGCCAGCTGCTTTCCTCCTTGGCGCTCCCGCGATGCGCCTCATCGACGATGACGAGATCGAAGAAGTCACGGTCGTACTCCTTGTAGAGCCCGGGCCGGAGTTCGTCGTGCGCGATCGCCTGGTAGATCGCAAAGTAGATCTCGCGGCTCTTCGTGAGGTCGTCGCTGGTGATCTTTGCGCGAGCCTCACCGAACGGTGCGAACGCCTTGTCCTTGGGGTCGTCGATGAGGATGTTTCGGTCCGCGAGGTACAGGACCCGTGGTCGCCGAAACTCGCCAGCGAGATTCCAACGTGCGCTCCAGAGCTTCCAGCAAATCTGGAACGCGACCACAGTCTTCCCTGTCCCGGTGGCCATAGTGAGGAGGACTCGCTTGTCCCCTCCCAGGATTGCCTTCACCACGCGGTTCACCGCGATCTCCTGGTAGTAGCGAGGCGTGTAGCCCGTGAAGTGGTGGAAGGGCGTTAAGAACTGATCGGCCACGGCTGGATCGATCTCGCCCGCATCGATCAGCCGCAGCCAGAGTTCCTGCGGCGATGGGAACACCTCCAGTTCGCTCTCCTTGCCGCTTAGGAAGTCGAACTCGATGATCCCTTTGCCATTAGTGCTGTAAGCGAAGCGAAGGTCCAAGATCTCGGCGTACTCCTTCGCTTGTTGGAGACCATCGCCTGAGTTCTTGTACGCAGCTTTAGCCTCGACTACGGCGATCATGAAGTCGCGCGTGTACCGCAGGAGGTAGTCGGCGCGTTTCTGCTTGCGCCGTCGGGGTCGCGTTCCAGACACGATGATCCGACCGTCCGTGAACGTCTTCTGCTCCGTGAAAGAGTGCGGCTCCTCGTCCCATCCTGCGGAGATCAGCAGCGGCAGGACGTACCTCCGGCAAGTGTCGGCTTCGGTGATCACCGGCTAGTGAGTCTATGCCGGGGGCTCAGAACGGAAAGTGGCGGGCGCACGACGAGTTAAGCCGCGGCACGAGCGGCGGTCGAACGCGAACGAAGCCCGAGGAGGGGATTGAACCCTCGACCCCGTGCTTACCATGCACGTGCTCTACCACTGAGCTACTCGGGCGGGCAAGTAGGGGACATGCTAGCCGGGAGCCGCCGTAGCGTTCGACCATCGAATTAGTTCTACGTGACCCGGCCACAGGCTTCGTCCGTGTGGGAAGCGGAACCACCACCCTTGATGTCCGAGGGGGCCGACTGCATTCTCGACAGCGCACGGGTTCCACCTTGGCGGAGGTGGCCGAGCTGTGGCTCGCCAGCCTGAACGGCTTACGGCCGCGCACCATGGAGGACTACGAGCGCACGCTGCGCATCCACGTGCTCCCGCGCTTCGGGGAACGGTGGATCCGGTCGCTCGACCTTGACGATCTTCTCCTTCTCAAGGAGCTTGACGAAGCGGGCTACGCGGCCTGGACGATAAGAACCATTCTCACTCCGCTCTCGAGACTGCTCTCTTTCAGTGTTCGGATGGGCTTCATTGAGGTCAGTCCGATGACCAAGCTGGATCGGTGGGACCTGCCCGCAGTCCGCTTCCAAGGCCACCGAATCCTAGATCGCGACGAGGTGGCCCCTTTGCTCGACGCCGCACCCGGCCACTACCGGACGCTCCTCGCGAGCGCACTCTTCACGGGCCTGCGACAGAACGAGCTTCTGGGGCTTCGCTGGAAGCACGTGGACTTGAAGGCCGAGGTGGTGAGGGTCAGGGGGTCACTTGATCGCAACGGAAATGACGGCCCGCTAAAGACCGAGAACGCCGTCCGTGATGTGGTACTCATCGCCGGCCTCGTGCGCCTGCTGAAGGCGCATCGCGACTTATCGTCGTACAGACAGCGCGGCGACTTCGTCTTCGCATCTCGAACCGGTGGAGCCCTTCACTGGCGCAACGTCACGAGACGCTGCCTCCAGCATGCGGTCGCGACGGCCGGGATCGAGCCGGTCAGATGGCACGATCTTCGACATACCTACGCGTCGATGTTGATCGCATCCGGGGCGAGTATCACGTTCGTCTCTCGGCAGATGGGGCACGGCGATCCCCGGATCACCCTCCGCGTCTATGGGCACCTCTTCGACGCCGCGAGATACGCGAAGGGCACACGCCGGTCGCTAGAGCGGGCATACGGTGACCTGCTGTGAGCGGCCCGATCAAACACGCTCGACTTGCAGCAGCCCGACGAGCGGTGATTCGTCCTGCTCCTCGAACGGCACGACGTCGAGGACGCGGAAGCGGCTGCCGGCCGCAAAGAGAATCTCGTCGCCCGGCAAGATCATGACCGCGTAGGTCGCCTCGCCCAGTTCGTCCCCGTCTGGCGCATAGAGCCGATACCTGAACATCGTTCCTCCAGTCCGAGGCCGGACGGCGCGACGCTCTGGTGACCTTAGTCCCTCCCGCGGCTAGACGTAGGCTCGCAGCCAAAGCACGACCACGAATCCCAGCGGGACGCCATAGAGCGCGAGCGCCAGGACGGCACCCGAGAGTCGACCGACGAATGCGGGCAGGCGATGCGAGCCCGCCTCGTCGAAGACTCGCTTCAGACGCGGCACGACGATCGGTGCAACTAGCCCGAACGTCCCGATTGCCAGCGGCGTCGCCACGCCGGCCATAACTGCGCGGCCTGGCTTACCTCCGGCCAGCGCCCAAAGTGCCAGCGTCTCCCCGAGGATGAACATCGAGACGACAAGGAGGTCGAGGACCGGATCGAGGGCCTCCTTCGCGGGTTCAAAGAACCGCTGCTCGACGATCAAGGCTAGGAAGAGCACGGGGATTACCTGCGCGGCAGTCGAGTAGAAGCCCATCGCCTCAGCGTCGCAATCGGAGAGGACGGCGTGGCACAGAGGAGAGAGCCGCCGGTACTGAGAACGTGAAGCCCGCACCCAGAGATAGTCGTCGCATTGCCATCGTCCGCCCTGGAGCCGCGGATACTTAATGCATGACGACGAAGAGTGCCCAGCGCTCCCCGATGCTCCTCGATTCCACGGAGGCAGCTGCGATGCTCGGCGTGCCCGTGCACACCCTCCGGCGTTACGCGACGCTTGGCCACGTCCCCTCGGTGAAGTTCAGCCGCGCGCCTAACGCCCACCGCTTCTACGACCCAGACGTCATCGAAGTGCTGCGGCGCGGCGGCTTCGAGGCGCTCGACAACCACAACGGGAATGGAGGTGCGACGTGACGGCTCGGGCAACCATCGAAGCCACGCGGACGTTCACTTCGGATTACGACGGCCTACCGGCCGGTCGGGAAGTGCCGCGGACGCCGCCTCCGACCCTCGCGGCGCTCAGCGCAGACGAGCTTGGTCAACGATGGCTTGCGGCGACCGGTGTTCCGGACGCATTCGCGGCAAGCAGTGCAGAGGAGATCGACGACGAGGAGGCAATCGGCCGAGCCTGGGTCGACGCGACATTGGCAGGGTGGGCATGAAGACGAGCAGAGTTGACCGTCTGGCCCATCGCATCAGAGAGTTGGAAGAACGGCGGAACGGTGTTGCCTCTCGGCTAGAAGAGGTGGCCAGTGCGTTGCGGGATGCACACCGCGAACGCGAGGTCGCGGTTGCTCGTGACCGCGCCGTACAACGGCGACAGGTGAGGCTTGCCTACGCAATGTCGCGCGGCGAGGACCCGCTGGTCCGCGCCGAGGACGAAGTGATCGTCCGCCGCCTTGCAGCCGAACTTCCAGCGGCGCTTGCGGAGCGCAGACGTCAGGAAAACGAACACCTCCGCCGCGTTGGTTGCGTACCCCTGGCGGAGCACCAGTTCGACGGGAGTGGCGCTGGAGTTAGGCGTCGCGGCTTCTGCGAACTCGACGAGGACTAGCCGGTGCCTCGGGGCGAGCACCTCGTCCCGGCTCAACCGGGGAATCAGCTCGCGCTCAAGCACGGTGCCTACAGCGTGCTCAGGCTTGCGCCGCGCGCTCGCGAGATCCGCGAGGAGCTGGAAGAGCTGCTGCCGCTCCGATCGCCGGCGGACGCGCCCACCGTCGACCTGCTCGCAATGACGCTCGCCCAGCTCGAGCGTGCGTTCATCCACCTCGGCGCAATCCAGATCGACGAGGCCGAAGCGATCCGGGACGGACGGAAGATCGACCGGGCCACCGCCTCGACGCTGCAGCGCCTCCAGGCGGACGCGCGCGGCTGGGTCGGCCGGGCAGAGCGGCTCCTCGACGACCTCGGCCTCACACCACGCTCGCGGGTCGGTCTCGGCCTGCAGGTCGCGCAGACCCAGAACGCGCTGGAGGCGCTCGAGGCCCACCTCGAACGGAAGCGAGGCGGCGGTGAGTGACTCGATCACCGCGGGGCTGGTGGAGGCGATCGAGGACGAGCAGCTGCTCGGCGCCGGCCTGTCACCGTTCCCGCGACAACGCGAGATCCTCGAAGCGATCGAGGCCGGCCCGCGCATCCATGTGCTCGCGTGCGGCCGGCGGGCAGGGAAGACGCTGCTCGGCGCCGCCGCGGCCGTGTGGGACGCCGCGCTCCGCGGCAACCTCGACCGCCATCTCCGGCGCGGCGAACGACGATACGCGGTCTGCGTGGCCGTCAACGTCGCCCAGGCCCGCCTCTTCGTATCGGCAGCCCGAACGCTGCTCGAGGCGTCGCCGCTCCTGTCGAGCCTCGTCGAGAACCAGACCGACGACCGGATCGACCTTTCGACCGGCGCGACCATCGCCGCGTTCCCGTGCACCGCGAGAGGCGCACGCGGCTGGCCGATCTCGCTGCTCCTGCTCGACGAGTTCGCTCACCACGTCGACGGCGAGGGGAACATCGCCTCGGACGCCGTGTGGCGGGCGCTGACGCCGTCGACGGCCCAGTTCGGGGCCGAGGCGCGGATCCTCGTCGCCTCAACGCCGTACGGCTCTGACGGCCTCTTCGCGAACCTCTTCGACCGGGCCAGGGACGCGGAGATCTCCGACGCCGCAGCACACCACGCGACCTCGGCCGAGATGAACCCCTCCCTCGACAGCGACTTCCTCCGGGCCGAGTTCGAACGCGACCCCGACAATTTCGGAGCGGAGTACGAAGCCCGATTCCTCGGCAGCGGCGGAGCGTTCCTCCGCAGCGACCGGATCGCCGCCGCCGTCGACGAGCGAGACGAGCTCGACCGCCTCGAAGCGATCGACCTGCTGGCCGGGCTCGACCCGGGCTTTACGAACGACCCGTTCGGCGTGGCGATCGTCGGCCGCGACACCATCCGGCCCGACCGGCTCCGGCTCGTCTGCGCGCGCGAGTGGGCACCAGCCACCTACGAGAGCCTGGAGGAGCGCCGCGAGATCGAGGACTCGACGCTCGCGGGCGTCGTCGAGGTCTTGCGGCACTACGAGGTGACGCGGGCCGTCTGCGATCAGCACCTCGCTCCTGCGATGGTCGAGTACTTCGGCCAGCGCGGGATCTACGTCGAGCCGATCCCGATGACCTCGACGAGTAAGACGCTCGCCTTCCAGGAGCTGCGCGAGCGGCTCAACCTCGGCCAGCTCGAGCTGTACGAGCACCCGGCCCTTCTCGCGCAACTCCGCCGCCTAAAGACGCGATACCGGGCAGGATCCGCGAGCGTCGTCAACCCGCGTGTCGGTGGCTCGCATGGCGACCTCGCACAAGCACTCGCGATCGCCGTGCTCGCATGCCGCAGCTCCGGACACACAGCTCTGAGCGCCTCATCCGGCTACGACACCCACTCCGCCGTCATCGACGACCTCCTCCCGGGCGATCCTGGCATCACGGCCTCAATGGGTTTCTAGGCGCCGCGCTGCAACGCCTTATTCGATCGCTTCGGCTAGTTCTACGGCCTCTTCGTCGCTCGCATCCCAAGGGTCGGTGAGGTGCACCTTGTTGGCCTCGTTGCGCTTGAAGAGGTAGTAGCCCACTACCGTCCCGGAGATTGCGACTTGCTGACCCGACGAGAGCGCCTTCGACCGGCTGACCTCACCAGTCTCCACAAAGACGAAGGAGCCATTCACCAGCTCCCAGCCCTCGTCGGACACCGCGTTCAGGGTCGCAACCGGGCCTCCTGAAAGCCGCGACCCGAGCGTCTCCTTACCCATCGCGCTCGAGCCAAGAAGAAGTGGGCGAACGACAGCCTTCGTGGACTTGACGTCCGTCTCGTACTGGAAGACCTTGGCTCCGCTCTCGAACGCCACGCGCGCCCACCCGGCAGGGGACGCGAAGAAGCGCGCCCGAAGCTTCTCACGGGCCTTGGCCTCCTTGGCGGCCTCCTTTTCGGCGGCGCGCGCTTCCTTCTCCTCTGCAGACTTCCTTGAGAACGGCATGGTCCCCTCCCTGTGGATGACAGCCCACCTTGGCTTAGCTGAGGCGACGATTGCAAGGGGGACAACGCACACGGCCGCCCGAAGGCGGCCGAGGCGGAGACCGTCGCGACCACGCTGCCGCGAACAGCGGGACCAACTCTAGGACCACCAGCGGATGTCGTCCGCTGACTCGCGCAAAATGGCCGGCGAGACTGATGTTCACCACGCTCCCCGACAGATGCCTTACGCATCGCTGACGCCCTACACGCCCGCGGCCGAGTACCCGCTGAGAGCGAAGCCGCGCGACCCCAAGCGTTGGACCAAGCTCGAGGCGGAGACCCGGGCGATCTGGGTACCGCGCCTCGAGGCGGCGCGGCGCCAGGAGACGAACGCGGCTCTAGTCGTCCGCGCTCAGATCCTCGGTCGGCCGGGTCGGCCGCTATGCCTGCTTCGCCGGGCGCCACGGCCATGTCGTCCGACCCGGCGTCGTCAGACCGCGTCACGCCGCCGCACAGCACGATCGCGACGACCGGCTGATCCAAGCCACCTAGCGGTGCCCAGCCCGCGGGGGCTGCCGTGACGAATCCTGCGGGCGGCGCACCGGCCCGGGACAGCTACGCGGCCGTGGGCGTGGCCATCCGGCAAGCTGTAGCTCGCGCCAACGGAGAAAGGCTCACAGGCGGGGAGCAGCGCGTTCTGCTGGCCGTCCTTGCTCTCGTCAGCTCGTACTCGCGCCTCCGCGACCGCGTCTACGTCTTCCAGGTCGCCGATCTCGCAGGTGGCCTCACGGAGCGCCACACACGCACCTGCCTCGAGAAGCTCGGCCGCCTCGGGATCATCTACTGGGAGCCGCGACGCGGACACAGCGTCCAGTCCGTCCTTGGACTTCCGGCCGATGGCGAAAGCGGAAGTCATGCCGTTCCGGTTACTCACGCCGCGATGAGGGTGCGACGTCGCCCAGGCGGAGGACAGCCCCAATGAAGAAACCGGAACTCCGGACCTCCACAAACCGGAAGCACAAGCGGGGCAAAGCGGAACTGCAGTACTTCCGATACCCGAGAAGGTCCGAGGAGACCCGAGGAGAGTGCAGAGGAGTAGGAGCAAAGAACGCTCCTACTCCTCTCGCCCGCGGCCGGTCTAGAGACCGCCGCGGGCTACCCGCTGCCATGGGGTCCGCGGAGTGAGCACGCGCGTCCCGACGGCCGAGGAATTCGAGGCGCTCGAGCGCCGGGTCTCCGAGCTTGAAATGCGGCTCGCATCTGGCGCGCCGGCGGCCAGCCCTTACATGACGATCCCGGAGACGGCTGAGCTCCTCCGCTGCTCGCGCCAGCGGATCGACGACCTCCTCTCGCAGGGGCGCCTCAACCGCTACAAGGACGGCGCGCGCACTCTCGTCAGTCGCGCGGACGTCGAAGCCCACCTGACCTTACGGAGGCCCCGCTGATGTACGACGACCCCGAGCTGACCGCAACCCTCGCCGACAACTTCCGCGCCGCCATACACCGCTGGCAGAAGTCCGACCCAGAGGAGATCGCTCTCTACGCCTTCGTTGAGCTGATCCCGCGGCCGTGGATCCTGGCCGGTTCGCTCGACGCGATGCCGCAGCAACTCCACGACGAGCTTCCCGAGGGCACCATCGCCGCCTTTTGCGCCCTCATTCCCGAGACCGGCGAAGAAGCCTTCGAGGTCTACGAAATGCTCCGCAGGAAGCGCTCGTGATTTGCCCGCGCACCTCCTTC
>Ga0070741_10001644_pt1 | contig 65870 bp, 62 predicted proteins | sample Coa_R1_4_FD_66440 | JGI IMG/M metagenome (GOLD analysis project Ga0070741, IMG submission 66440) | Surface soil microbial communities from Centralia Pennsylvania, which are recovering from an underground coalmine fire - Coalmine... | ecosystem: Environmental > Terrestrial > Soil > Unclassified ...
TCGCCGCCGAAGAACACCTTCGGGTGGGTGGAGCGCATGGTGAGCTTGTCCACCACCGGCATGCCGCGCCCGTCGAATTCGATGCCGATGTCGCGCTCAATCCAGGGGAAGGCGTTCTCCTGCCCGACCGCGATCAGCACCTCGTCGCACTCGACGTGCGTGTCGGGCTCTCCGGTCGGCACCAGGCTGCGGCGGCCCTTCTCGTCGTACCTTGCCCCCACCTTTTCGAATACGACGCCGGTGAGCCTGCCGCCGCCATGCGTGAAAGCCTTGGGCACGAGGTAGTTGAGGATCGGAATACCTTCGTGCATCGCGTCTTCTTTTTCCCACGGCGAGGCCTTCATCTCGTCGAAGCCGCTGCGCACCACCACGCGCACGTCCTCGCCGCCGAGCCTGCGCGCGGAGCGGCAGCAGTCCATCGCGGTATTGCCGCCGCCCAGCACGACCACGCGCTTGCCGATTTTCGTCGTGTGTCCGAAGGCCACACTCGCCAGCCAGTCGATGCCGATGTGGATGCCGGCCGCGGCTTCCCCGCGGCCCGGGATGTCGAGATCGCGCCCGCGCGGCGCGCCGCTGCCGACGAAGACGGCGTCGAAGCCCTGTGCGAGCAACGCCTTCATGCTGTCGATGCGCGTGCCGGGTCGGAAGTCCATGCCGAGATCGAGGACGTAGCCGACCTCCTCGTCGATCACCGACTCGGGGAGCCGGAAGCGAGGGATCTGGGTGCGTATCATGCCGCCCGCCCGGGCGTCGCCGTCGAAGACGACGACTTCGTAGCCGAGCGGAGCGAGGTCGCGCGCGACGGTGAGCGAGGCCGGCCCGGCGCCGACGCAGGCGATCCGCGCGCCGTTCTTCTTTGCCGGCGGTTTCGGCAGCCGTGCGCGGATGTCCTGCTTGTTGTCCGCGGCTACGCGCTTCAGCCGGCAGATCGCGACCGGTTCTTCCTCGACCCGGGCGCGACGGCACGCAGGCTCGCAGGGGCGGTCGCAGGTGCGGCCGAGAATGCCGGGAAAGACGTTCGACTTCCAGTTGACCATATACGCGTCGCTGTAGCGACCCGCGGCGATCAGGCGGATGTACTCCGGAACCGGAGTATGGGACGGACAGGCCCACTGACAGTCGACTACCTTGTGAAAGTAGTCCGGATGCGCGATGTCGGTAGGCTTCAAGCCTTCTTCCTCGGCGCCGGGATTCCCCGGCTTTTTCTTGTGCCGGCGTGAGGGAGAAGGGGCCCGAACGCCGGCTGCGGCCCAAAATGAAACAATATGTTAATCCCTGACTTGTTTCTAATGCAAAACTGTTTCACTTTAGAACAGCCGCATAAAAAGAAGTGCTCCGATCGCATCACATCCTTTTTTAATTCTGCTCACCCATATCGGCGGAAGGCGCGAACTTGAACGCCAGCGGCGGCTTGAGCTTCTCGCGCAGAACCCGTCCCATGCGCGCGCGCTTGCCGGCGTAGTGCGCGAGCCGGTCTCCGGACAGGACCAGGTCCTTTTCCTTGCCGGTACGCTGCGCGATGCCGCTCACCGTCAGTGTCTGCTGGTCGGACACTGCCACCGCCGCCAGCCGCTCATTATCTTCCAGCCCCATGACGATCATGCCGCGGCCTCGCGGCTGATATTTCAGCTCCTCGATCGGGAACAGCAGCAGCCGTCCGCCTTCCGACAGCGCGGCGACGTAACTGCCGGGCGCTTCCCGGTACGCAAACGGCGCGATCGGCGTCTCGTTTTCCTCCAGCGCCAGGAACTCGCGTCCGGCCTTGCGGTTGGAGACCATGTCCGAGATCTTGGACAGGAAACCGTAGCCGCCGCTCGATGCGACGATCAAGTTGGTCTCCGGCTTGCCGGCGACGCAGTACATGATGTGCGCGCCTTCCTGCACCTCCACCAGCGAGGAGGCCGGCGCGCCGTCGCCGCGGCCCGGCGGCAACTGCGGGCCCTCCACCGTATAGGCGCGTCCCTTCGAGTCGAGGAAGATCACCGGATCGACGGTGCGGCACCGGATGAGCGCGAGCAGCGCATCGCCCTCCTTGAACGACAGCGTGGCCGGGTCGACTTCCCATCCCTGTCGCGCGCGCACCCAGCCCTTTTTCGAGAAGACGACCGTGATCGGTTCGTCGACGATCGGCGTCTCGATGACCGCTTTTTCCGACTCCTCGATCACGGTGCGGCGCTTGTCGCCGAAAGTCCTGGCGTCGGCCTCGATCTCCGCGGTCACCAGCGCCTCGAGCGACTTGCGATCCTTGAGCACCTTGTCCAGGCCCTTGCTCTCCTTGCGCAGCTCCTTCAGCTCCTGCTCGATCTTGATGTGCTCGAGCTTGGCCAACTGCCGCAACCGCATCTCGAGGATGTCCTCGGCCTGCCGGTCGGTGAGCCTGAACGCCTTGATGAGATCCGCCTTCGGCTCGTCGGCCTTGCGGATGATCTTGATCACCCTGTCCACGTTCAGCAGGACGATCATCCTGCCCTCGAGGACATGGATGCGATCGAGCACCCGGTCGAGGCGGAACTGCGTCCTGCGCGTGACGGTGGCGAAGCGGAACGTCAGCCACTCGGTCAGGATGTTCTTCAGGTTCTTGCCGGTCGGGCGGCCGTCGAGGCCGATCATGACCAGGTTGACCGGGACATTGGTCTCCAGGCTGGTCTTGGCGAGCAGGAGATTCACGAACTCGGTCTCATCGATCCTCGAAGTCTTTGGCTCGAACACCAAACGCACCGGGTGCGCGCGATCCGACTCGTCGCGCGCCCGGTCGAGCATCGACAGCGCCAGTTGCTTCTCCCGCGTCTGCTCCGGGGCGAGCGATTTCTTGCCCGGCTTGGGCTGCGGGTTGGTGATCGAATCGATCTCCTCCAGCACCTTGCGCGCGGAAGTGCCCGGCGGCAGCTCGTACACCACCATCTGCCACTGCCCGCGGGCGAGGCGCTCGATCGTCCAGCGCGCCCGCACCCGCACGCTGCCGCGACCGGAGGCGTAGGCCTCGACCATCTCGTCGCGCGAGGTGATGATCTGCGCTCCGCCCGGGAAGTCCGGTCCCTTGATGGTGCGCATGAGTTGGCGCACGGACAGATTCGGATCCTTGATCAACGCGATCGCGGCGTTGGCGACTTCGTTCAGGTTGTGGCTGGGGACTTCGGTCGCCATGCCGACCGCGATTCCGGAGGCGCCGTTCAACAGCACGACCGGCAGGCGCGCCGGCAGCACCCTGGGCTCGGTCACGCTGCCGTCATAGTTGGGCACGAAGTCCACCGTGCCCTGATCCAGCTCGGAGAGCAGCACCTCGGCGAACTTGGTCAGCCGCGCTTCGGTATAGCGCATTGCCGCAGGGTCGTCGCCGTCGCGCGAGCCGAAATTGCCTTCCCCGTCGACCAGCGGATAACGCAGCGTGAAGTCCTGGGCGATGCGCACCAGTGCGTCGTACACGGAGGCATCGCCGTGCGGGTGGAACTTGCCGAGCACGTCGCCGACCACGCGCGCGGATTTCTTGCGCGGCGTGCCGGCGGTCGCGCTCATCTGCCACATCGCGTACAGGATGCGCGACTGCACCGGCTTCTGCCCGTCGGCCACGCGCGGCAGCGCGCGGTCCTTCACGGTCGCGATCGCGTACTGCAGGTACTGCGTGGAAGCGTAGGTGCCGATCGGCAGCCTGTCTTCGAAACCGCCCGCCGCGGGCGCGAAATGCGGCGGCAGATTGCCCCCCTGCCCGCCGCCCTTCGGCGGCTGCGCAACCGGCCTCTTCTCCTTCTCGGCGACGGCGGCGCCCTCGAACAGATCCTTTTGCTCAGCCATGGCGATTCAGTGTCTCGTGATTGGTGATTGGCAACCGGTCAGAACCAGCCATCCGTGCTTTTTTCTCTCCCAGTTGCCCATGTGACGGCGAATTCGCGGATGCGCGGCGCCGGTTCCGCCGTTGCTCGTGGTGAACTTCCGGGCTGCAGGAGCAAGGTTGGCGCCGCGTCCCGCACCCTTCGCCCCTGCTTCAAGAGATATCCGCCTCGACAAGATTGCCGTAAGTCTCCATCCACTCGCGGCGCTGCGCGGCGTTCTCGCGCGCCATCATCATGTTGAAGACCTCGTTCGCCACGTCGAGCCCGTCCGCCAGCGACACCGGCAGCACGCGCCGCGTGTCGGGGTTGAGCGTGGTTTCCCAAAGCTGCTCCGGGCTCATCTCGCCCAGGCCTTTGAAGCGGCTCACGGTCCACGCGCCCTCTTTCACGCCCTCGTCGGCGAGCTTTTCCTCGATCGCCTCCAGCTCCTGCTGGTCCAGCGCGTAGAGCTTGCGCGCCGGCTTGCTCTTGCCGTGCGCCGGCACATCGATGCGGAACAGCGGCGGCTGCGCGACGAACACATGGCCCTTCTCGATCAGCTTCGGAAAATGCCGGAAGAATAGCGTGAGCAGCAGCACCTGGATATGCGCGCCGTCCACGTCCGCGTCGGCGAGGATGATGATGCGGCTGTAGCGCAGCCCCGACAGGTCGATGCTGTCCTCGGGCTTGTGATGATCGACGCCGATCGCGAGCGCGATCGCCTCGATCTCCTTGTTCGAGTACAGCGTCTCCGGAGAATCCTGCCAGGTGTTCTTCGGCTTGCCCTTGAGCGGCAGCACCGCCTGGAACTCCTTGTCGCGCGCCGCTTTCGCCGAACCGCCCGCGGAATCCCCTTCGACGATGAACAGCTCGTTGCGCTCGGGATCGTCGGACGCGCAATCGGTGAGCTTGCCGGGCAGCACCGCCACGCCGGAGGCCTTGCGGCGCTCCACTTTCTGCGCCGCCTTGGTCCTGTTCATGGCCTGGCGGATCACGAGCTCCGCGATGCGCTTGCCCTCGTCCACGTGCTGGTTCAACCACAGCTCGAAGGGATCGCGCGCCATCTGCGAGAGGAGCTTGACCGCATCGCGCGAGATGAGCTCGTTCTTGACCTGCCCCTTGAACTGGGGGTCGAGCATCTTGCAGGCGAGCACGTAGTTCGCACGCGACCAGACATCTTCCGGCACGATCTTCAGCCCGCGCTGTCCCATGGCGTGGATATCAATGAAGTTCTTGATCGCGTTGTAGACGCCCTCGCGCAGGCCCGCCACGTGTGTGCCGCCGTGGCGGGTCGGGATCATGTTGACGTAGCTCTCGGTGACCAGGTCGCCTTCCGCCGTCCACGCGATCGCCCACATCGCGCCCTCGCCTTCGGCGAAGCTGTCCGACTCGGACTGCGCCGCGATGTAGCGTTCGCCGAGAAAAACGTCTGCGACCGGCTCGTTGCCGGAAAGCGCCTGCGCGAAATAGCCCTTGATTCCTTCCGGGAAATGCCAGGTCTGCGTCCGGATCTTGCCGCCCTTTTCCAGCCCGAGGGTGAACTTCACGCCCGGCAGCAGCATCGCCTTCGCCCGCAGCAGCGCCGCGATATCGTCGGCGACGATCTTCGGCGAATCGAAATACTTCGGATCCGGCCAGAAGCGCACCCGGGTGCCGCTGTCGCGCGGGCCGACCTGGCCCAGTCTCCTGAGCGGCTCCTTCACCTTGCCGTTGTCGGCGAAGACGATGCGATGCCGCGCGCCGTCGCGCTTCACCTCGACCTCGAGCCGCTTCGACAGCGCATTGCTCACGCAGATACCCACGCCGTGCAGACCGCCGGCGATGCGATATGCCGCGTCCTTGTCGGTCTTGCGGAACTTGCCGCCCGAATGCAGCGTGGTGAAGATCACCTGCACGGCCGGCACTTTCTTCTTCGGGTGGATGTCGACGGGGATGCCGCGGCCGTCGTCCTCCACTTCCGCCGAGCCGTCCTCGAACAGTGTTACGGTCACGTTCTTCGCGAATCCGGCCAGCCCCTCGTCGGAGGCGTTGTCGATGATCTCGACCAGCGCGTGGTTCGGGTTGACGGGATCGGTGTACATCCCCGGCCGATGCAGGATCGGCGACAGGTCCTCGAGGATCTCGATGTCTTCGGCGGTATAGGTGTTCTGTGTCTTCGCCATGTTCGGGTTTCAGCGGCGGCGGGCGCACGCGATATGCGCCGCGGCTCGTGGAAAGAAAGACGGAAGGTACAAGGCCCCGCGTATCGCACGGCGCAGGGCGGCACTCCGATTGTCAAGCTGCGCGGCCCGCCGGCGTGGAATCACGGCGCGTATTCTAGGGAACTCGGAGGCACTTGACGAAGCGATTCAGTTGCCCCCATCCCCCGCGGGCGCCAGCGTCGCGACCTTGGCACGGATACGCGGTACCGGACGCGAAGGGCTTCTCGGGTGAAGGAGCGGGATTTTCAGAAACTCGGCCTGGATGTAATCGATGAAAAGTTTGACCTTTCGCGACAGCAGTCGTGCGGAGGGATAGACCGCGCTGATGCGCACCGGCGCCGGACCGTACTCCGCGAGGACCTGCACCAGGCGTCCGGTCTCGATGTCCTCCCTCACGACGAAGGCCGGCACGTTCGCGATCCCGATTCCCTCCAGCGCCGCGAGACGGATGGTGAGCCCGCTGTTGGCGCGGAAGTCTCCCGACACCCGAATCTGCTGCGGACCGCCCGGCCCATCGAAGCGCCATTCGCTGCTGAAGAAGTAGGTGTAAGTAATGCAGTTGTGCTTGCGCAGGTCTGACGGGGACTGCGGCGTGCCCTTGGCCTGGAGATAGGCGGGCGAAGCGACGCACACACGGGCGCTGCTGCCCACGTGACGCGCCACGAGCTGGGAGTCGGCCAGCTCGCCGAAGCGAATCGCCACGTCGAAGCCTTCCTGTACCAGGTCGACGTAGCGGTCGTTGAACGCCAGGTCCACCCCGAGATTCGGGTACAGGCGCCGGAACCTGAAGACCAGGGGGACCAGGTGCATCTGCCCGAAGGCGACGGGCGCATTGATGCGCAATGTCCCGGTCGGGCGGTTCTGCAGATCCGAAACATCGGCTTCCATTTCCTGGATTTCGTCCAGGATCCTCTTGCAGCGCTGGTAGTACTCCCGTCCCGCATCGGTCAGCGACAGCCGCCGGGTAGTCCGATTGAGGAGTCGGACGCCGAGCTTTTCCTCCAATGCCGTCAACTGCTTACTGACCGTCGGCTGGATCATGCCCATCTCCCGGGCGACAGCCGAAAAGCTGCCGGATTCAACGACCCGGGCAAAAAGCTGCATCTGGCTGAAGCGATCCAAGGTTCACCTATTACTTAATACTGTGGCATGAATCATATGCTTTCGTGATGAATTATCAATTTATGGGCATGAGACTACAGTTTGCCGCGTAGCAACAGGAAACCGCGAAAGGAGCAACCATGAAGACCGGATTCACTTCCGAGACGCTGATCGGCACGCTGGTCCGTTACTACAAGCTGCGCAGGGTGGCACGCGAAGGGATCCTGGGCGGCCGACCGGTCAGCCAAGTTGAGCCGCTGCCGCTGGACGTCGATGTAGAGAAGCTCGCGCGCTTCCCGTTTCTTCCGTAAGGCGTTGCAGCCGGGCGCTGCCTGCTGCCGACGGCAGGCGTCCGGAAGAAGCCCGCACCCGAAATTCAGGATGTGCCCAGGGGCGCAATCCCGCCGCACGCCGATAGCTTCAGCCCGATTCCTCCCCTGAAGGCTCGAGGGGCCGCAAGGCCCCTCTTTTTTTTGGCCGGCTGCCGGCGGGAAGCCGCTCATTTGATCTCTGGCAAGCGCGGGCTCGGTCAAGCGCAATAGACTGCTCCCATTTCTGACCGCGGCATGGAGCGGTGAGCTGACGGGCGCAACCGGGATGCCGCGGCGCGCACGCTGCAACGCCCATGCAAAAGATCGACGCCACGACGCCCGCGCTGCACTGGGTGGACAGCGGCGTCATCGTCGGCGTGGTCCTGATCAGCGCGGTCTCGGCTTCATCCAGGAAGGCAAGGCGGAAAAGGCGCTGAACGCGATTCGCGGCATGCTCTCGCCGCGCGCGGGTGGCGCGCGGCGGACTCAGGTGCGAGATACCCGCCGAGGAACTCGTTCCCGGCGACATCGCACTGCTGCAATCCGGGGACAAGGTGCCGGCGGATCTGCGCCTGATCGAAGCGCGCAGCCTGCGCATCCAGGAGGCCGCGCTCACCGACGAGTCCGAGGAAAGCGAGAAATCCGCCGAGCGCGTCTTCACCGTCGGCGGGGCCGGCTACGCGCCGCATGGCGGCTTTTCGCTCCATGAGGCAGCCGCCCCGTGCGACGACTACCCGGAGCTGATCGAAATCGGCCGCGCCTGCCTGCTGTGCAACGACTCGCAGCTGCGCCGGCAGGGCGATCAATGGACGGTCGAGGGCGACCCGACCGAAGGCGCACTGCTCGCGCTTGCGATGAAGGCGGGGCTCGACCCCGTCTTCGAAACCGAGGCGCTGTCTCGCAGCGACGTGATCCCGTTCGAAAAGGTACCGAAGCGGCGAAGGAAATGGTGACGGCGATCACGCTGTCGCTCGCATTCGAGAGCCCGGAGCCCGACCTGATGCGCCGGGCGCCGCGCAAGCCGGGCGAGGCGCTGATCTCCGGATTCCTGCTCTGGCGCATCCTGCTCGTCTCCCTGGTCATGGTGACGGAATCGCTGGGCCTGTTCCTGTGGGAGACATCGCGCGCGGTGCCCGTGGAGATTGCCTGCACCATCGCGGCTGTTCGGAAGTGCGGCGCTGGACGCGCCTGCATGGTGGCGCGTCGCGGGGTTCGGCGTCGCGCTGTTCCTGATCGTCGAGATCGAGAAGAAGATCCTGCGCCGCAATCACCTGCTCGAAGCCGACCGACGCGCGGCATGACGGCGCTTGCGCCGCGGTTGCGGCCGAAAGCGTCAGCGTGCGTGCGCTTTCGCCCGCGTTCCGCGCCGGGCGGGTAAGCCGGCGCGGGTCGCGCCGAGCGCGGCTGCGGGCGTCTCCAACTGCGTTTTCAGCCAGTGCACGAACTGCGCGGCTTCCGGACGGCCACTCGCCGAGCGGGAGACGATCGCGAAGTAGCCGCGGTTGGCGCGCGACGCCTGGCCGAAGGGCATAGTAAGGCGTCTTGCGTCGAACAAGTCCTGCAGCACCGACCGGATGCCCAGCGCCACACCCTGCCCATCCACCGCCGCGCGGATCGCGTGATCGAGGTGGCTGAAGTGCAATGAACCCGCTGGTTTGAGGTCGGCAATTCCGGCCGCCTCCAGCCAGGTCGACCACGCGTGCCAGGGCATCGGCCGGTCCGGGTCGTCGTAATGCAGCAGCACATGGTAGCGAAGGTCGGCCGGGGCCTTCAGCGGACGGGTCCGGTCGCGCAGCAGTTTCGGCGAGCAAACCGGCACCACGTCCCCGCTGAACAACTTGACCGAGCCGGGCGGCGCCGCTTCGGGCGCGCAATAGCGCACCGCGACGTCGATCCGATCGCGCTCCAGGTCGAGCAACGCGTTGGTCGCCGAAAGACGCACGTCGATTTGCGGATGCTCGCTGCGAAAGCGCGGCAGCCGCGGCACCAACCACAGTGCGCTGAATGCTACCGAGGCGGTCACGTTCAAGGAATTTACATGCGGCGCGGAAATTCTCGCCAGGGCATCGGCCACTTGCCGCAGCGCGGATGCGACCACGGCGTGCAGCTCCATGCCCGCCCCCGTCAGCGCGAGCCTCCGGTTGCGACGCACGAAAAGCGGCACGCCCAGCGCCTCCTCCAGCGCCTTGATCTGGCGGCTGACGGCGGATTGGGTGAGGAAGAGCTCCTTCCCGGCGCGGGTGAAGCTCAACTGCCGCGCCGCCGCTTCGAAACCGCGCAACAAGTCCAGGGAAGGCCGCTTCCGGGCTCGGTTATCCATTCCTGTCACTCATGCGATCCATTCCGAATTGTCGCTTGCGAAGAGTAAAACTGACGCAGAAGATCTGTTCTGTCAATGACTGCCGGGAATAACAGGGAATCGACGCCGAAGGAGGTCTTCATGGACATCGCCCTGCACCAGACGCGCATGAAACTGAACCGGGACGGACTGATCGCCTTTCGGGACGGCCGCGGCGCGCGCATCGTCTGCCATTCGGGGACGCTTTGGGTGACACAGGAATCGCAGATCAAGGACCGCATTCTCGAGGCCGGCGACTCGCTCATCGTGTGCGAGTTGGGACTCACCGTGATTACCGCGCTCGGCCCCTCCGCGCTGACCGTCACGGAAGCCGGCGCCGCAGGCTCGCCGCCCGGCCGATGGCGCAGCATCTTCGCCGGCCTCGCCGCATGGACCGCACGAGCCCAGCGCATTTCGGCACGCACGGCAGCTTGCCGGTGAGCGGCCGCGCCGTGGCCACGAGACTGCTGCCGGCCCGCTGCGACGAGTTCGTCATTCGCCCGATTCGACCTGGCGATGCAGCGTGCATCGAAGATTTTTTTCGAGGACTATCGTCGCAGGCGCGATACCTGCGCTTCATGCATGCCGTAACGACTCCGCCGCTGGAGTGGATCGATCGGATCCTGAATCCGGATCCTCCTTTCCGGGTTTCGCTGATCGCCCGGGCGCACAGGGACGACGGCCGCACTGCGGGCATCGCGGAATACGTCGCGAGCGGGCGCGCCGGTGAATGCGAGGTTGCGGTCGTCGTGACCGACGCCTGGCAGCGCCGCGGCGTCGCCGCCGCCCTCCTGGTCATGCTCGCGGCCGTGGCGGCAAAAGCGGGCTTCCAAAGCGCACACGCCGAGATCTCCGGCGACAACGCGGGGGCGGTCGCGCTTGCCCGGCGGCTTGGATGTCGCTTCGATCGCCACGCCGGATCCCCGGCGCTGGTACATGTCCGCGCCGACCTCGCCGCATCGGTCCGGGCATCCGCCGGAGCATACTGCCCGGCCGGGAACCACCCAGGCACCCAGAGCAGCACTCAAGGCGCGGGAAGCGAGACCACTTACGGACTCGTTTCGAACCGGGACATCACGGGCCGAAGCGCACCGTGCCGCCGTAATTGAATCGTTCGTAGGCGCCTTCGACGGAAGTGTAGAGCCGGCCGGCCATGCGGTAGCGGATCGTCCCCCCTGCGGTGTTCTGCAGATCCTGCACGCGGGAGATCACGTCGGGCAGCGTGCTGATGGCGGTCGCGTCGATCACGACGTCCCCGAAGGCCGGCACGACCGTCGATATGCGCGCCGTACCTCTCGCGAAGCGGCTGCCGTTGACGTCGAGATCGAAGGACACGCCGGCGAGCGGCACGTCCTGAGGCCGGGGGTTCTGCACCCGGATCTTCAGCGCGTAGCGCTGCTCGAGCACGCCCATCTCTGTCGCCTCCATCGACACCAGCGACACCCGCAGCGGCTCCACTTTCGGCCCGGCGTCGTGCGCACATCCTGCGAGCACCGCCGCCCCAGCGACCAGCAGCGCGACCCGGCGGCGTTTCGTCTTCATGCTCACCTCCGTTGCCTCCGCGCCCGGAACCGGCCCTCCGCGCGCCTTTACCTTTACACCGCTCCTGCCTTGCGCAGCAGAACCGCCACCGCCTCTGCCATCCTCCGATAGCCCTTCCCGTTCGGATGGATCGGGTCGGACTTGAACTGGTTGTCGAACAGGACACCCTTCAGAATGCCGCTCTCCAGCGGCAGGCCGTAATCCCTGGCCACCCGTTCGTAGAAATCGGCGCTGCCGCCGCCGAAGAGCTGCGGCTTGGGCACGCCGATCAACACCACCGCCACGCCGCGGCTGCGCGCCAGCTCCACCATCGCTCGCAGGTTGTGCTCGATCTGACTCGGCTCGATCTTGTGCAGCATATCGTTGCCCCCCAGACAGAGCAGCAGCAGCTTGGGCCGGTCTTCCTCCAGCACGTCCGGCAGGCGCTGCAATCCCTGCGCCGTCACCTCTCCGGGCACGCCTTCGCGAACCACCTTGCGACCGATCAGCGTCGAGAGCACTGCCGGATAGCTTTCCTCCGCTGCGGCGCCGGTGCCGTAGGTAAGGCTGTCGCCGAAGGCTACGATCACGTCGTCGGGCCCCAGCTTTGGCAGCGCCGGCACCGACTCGCCGCAGGCAACCAGGGCCGCAACGAGCAGGACGACCAGCCGTCCGCCCATGCGTATGAAAGCCGTCCTGTCGCGCATTTCTTTGCCTCCGTCGCCGACTGCCTGCTCCTGCCGGCTAGTGCTACCTGCCCGCAGCGAACCCGTCGAGGCCGGTTGCCACGTCACTCTCCCGCCACCGTCATCCGCTCGATCAGGATCGAGCCGCATCGGCGCGAACCGCGCACCACCGCATCGGTGCCGACCGCGACGATGGCGCGGAACATCTCGCTCAGATTACCGGCCACCGTCACTTCGTGCACCGGGTAAGCGATCGCGCCGCCCTCCACCCAAAACCCCGCCGCACCGCGTGAGTAGTCGCCGGTGACCATGTTGACGCCGTGGCCGAGCAGATCGGTCACCAGCAGGCCGCGCCCCATCTTGCGCAGCAGCCCCGCGAAGTCCTCGCCGGTGGAGTCCATGATCAGGTTGTGATTGCCACCGGCATTACCGGTCGACTTCATCCCCAGCTTGCGCGCGGAGTAGCTGCCGAGAAAGTAGCCGCGCAGCACGCCTTCGGCCACCACCTCGCGCAGTTGGGTCACCACGCCCTCGTCGTCGAACGCCGCGCTCGCGAGCCCGCGGCGCAGGGTCGGATCGTCGGTGATGCGCAAGAAGCGGGGAAAGACTTGCTTGTCCAGACTGTCGAGCAGGAAGGACTGCTTGCGATACAGGCTGCCGCCGCTGATCGCCGCCGCGAAATGCCCGAGCAGACTGGAGGATACCGGCGACTCGAAGAGCACGGGCACCTGTACCGTTCCGATCTTGCGCGCGCCGACTCGTCGCGCGGCCCGCTGCCCGGCGCGTGCGCCCACCTCGACCACCGGCTCCAGGTCTTCCGCGGCGCGCGCCACCGTCCACCAGTCGTCGCGCTGCATGTTGTCGTCGCGTCCGGCGATCACCGCGCAGCTCACTGAGTGGCGCGAGCTGGGATAGCCGGCAAGGAAGCCGTTCGAGTTGCCATAGACGAAATGCGACGCCTGCGCCGAAACGGTTGCGCCTTCGGAATTGGTGATTCGCGGGTCAGCATCCAGGGCTGCCTGCTCGCACTTCGCGGCGAGCGAGATCGCCTCCTCGACCGCGATCGGCCAGGGGTGGTACAGGTCGAGGTCCGGGAACTCGGTCGCGAGCAGCTCCGGCTCCGCGAGGCCGGCAAATTCGTCCGACGCCGTCAAGCGCGCGATCGACAGCGCCGCGTCGACGGTCTCGCGCACCGCGTGCGGCGACAGGTCGGAAGTGCTCGCATGACCGCGCTGCTTGCCGAGATAGACCGTCACGCCCAGGCCCTTGTCGCGGTTGTATTCGATCGTCTCGACCTCGCCCTTGCGCACGCTGACGTTCTGCCCGACGCCTTCGCTCGCTTCGGCCTCCGCTCCGGACGCGCCGCGCGCGCGCGCATGATCCAGCGCGTCGCGAACGATGCCTTTGAGACTGTCGAGGGAATAGCCGAGTCCTTCGGCGGATCTTTTTTCCATGCTCGCATAAATCAAAAAGCGGCGTGGCATAGGCGCCACGCCGCACTACGTCGGCTATCATACCATCCGTTTTTTCGGAACCGCGGCGATGGATCGGGACACGGAGATCAGCAAGACGCAGCGCAAGCGCGAGATGCATGAGCTGCAGGAACTCGGCGAGGCGCTGGTCCGGCTGCCGGCGGAGCGGTTGGCCGGCCTCGATCTGCCCGAGTCGCTGCGCGAGGCGGTGCTGGAGGCAAGGCGCATTGTCAAGTGGGGCGCGCGTCGCAGACAACTGCAGTACATCGGCCGGCTGATGCGCGACGCGGACGCGCCGAGGATTCGGGCTCAGATCGAAGGTTGGCGCAGTGACGCCGCGAGACAAGCCGCGAGGCTGCACCAGACCGAGCGCTGGCGCGACCGTCTGCTCGAGGACGAGGCTGCGCTGGGCGAGCTGCTGGAACGCTTTCCGGCGGCGGACCTGCAGCGGCTGCGCACGCTCATCCGCAACGCGCTGCAGGAAGCTGCATCGGGCAAGCCGCCGAAAAGCGCGCGGGCGCTGTTTCAGGCGCTGCGCGAGCTGATGGTCGAGGACGCGCCGCTGTGACTGCAGAGACGCGGAGGCACGGAGAAGAAGAGAAATGACAACAAACACCGAACAACTGGTGGTCGGCCTGGTGTCGATCAGCGACCGCGCCTCGCAGGGCGTATACCAGGACGAAGGGCTTCCCGCCCTCAAGGACTGGCTCTCCCGAGCCGTCATCAATCCGATGAGATTCGTCTCGCGCCTGATTCCGGACGAGCGGGCGCAGATCGAGACGACCCTGAAGGAACTAGCCGACCGCGAAGCCTGCCATCTGATCCTCACCACCGGGGGAACCGGTCCGGCGCGCCGGGACGTCACCCCGGAGGCGACGGTCGCGGTGGCGGACAGGGTGATGCCCGGCTTCGGCGAGCAGATGCGCCAGATCAGCCTGCACTTCGTGCCTACCGCGATCCTGTCGCGGCAGGTGGGGGTGATTCGCGGCAGCAGCCTGATCATCAATCTGCCCGGCCAACCGAAATCGATCCGCGAAACCCTCGAGGGGGTGAAGGACGACGAAGGCAGACAGCTCGTCAACGGCATCTTTGCCGCAGTGCCTTATTGCCTGGACCTGATTGGCGGTCCCTACGTGGAGACGCGGCAGGAAGTCTGCAAGGCTTTCCGGCCCAAGTCCGCGATCCGCCGGAAAACCACTTGACAACCCCGCCACGGAGACATCGAGGCATGAATCAAAACGGGAACTTGGTTGCAAAGACATGACACCCATCGAATAGCTCGATTTCAATCCGGCCTTTTCCGGTTTTCATGGTGTCTTGATGGCTCGCCCTGTTTCCAATGTTCTCTGGGCCTCTGCGTCGCCGTGGTGAACGATTCCCTGACATGAGCGAATACCTGCCTGCGGTCGAAATCGAAACCCGTCCCAAGCCGAGCCATGCGGTGATCTGGCTGCACGGGCTCGGCGCGGACGGCAACGATTTCGTGCCGATCGTCGATGCGCTTGCGCTTCCGCCGCTCGGCATCCGCTTCGTCTTTCCGCACGCCCCGTTGCGCCCGATCACCATCAACGGCGGTTTCGTGATGCGCGGCTGGTACGACATAACCGGCGCGGAGCTCTCGAGCGGAGAAGACGAGCACGGCATCCGCTCTTCGCAAAAGGCGATCGAGGCGCTGATCGCGCGCGAGAGTGGGCGCGGCATTCCCACCTCCCGCATGGTGCTGGCGGGTTTTTCGCAGGGCGGGGCGATCGCGTTGCAGACCGGGCTGCGGCAGAAGAAGAAGCTCGCCGGCCTGCTGATCCTGTCCGCCTATCTTCCGCTCGCGCACAAGCTCGCCGGCGAGCGCGAGGCGGCGAACGATCTCACGCCGATCTACATGGCGCACGGCCGCGAAGACGGCATCGTTCCGCCCGCGCTTGCGCGGCAATCGAAGCAGCAGCTGGAGGAACTGGGCTACACGGTGCAGTGGCGGGAGTACGACATGCCGCACGCGGTATGCGAGGAGGAACTCGAGGACATCGGCGACTGGCTGGGAAAGACATTGCTGTGAAGAGTGATGGCCGCGGGCCGGTGCAAAGTCCGCTCCGGCACGCGACGCGTCCCGGATTTTCCCGTGCCTCCCGCCCGCTCAAGTCGTCAGCCCGCCCGCTGCAGCACCCGATAATAAGCCAGGTCGAACTCCTGGCCGCCCTCGGCCATCATGCGCGGCTCTAACAGATAGGTGTGACCGAAAGCATGCATTTCGATTTCGACCTGCGGCGAAAAGCTGCCGCCGCGCAGCAGCAGGCTCATTTCGCCGTGGCTCAGGCTATCGCTCAGATGGGACGGCAGTAACACCGCAATCTGCGGCGGCCCGCCGCTGCCCGCGGGGCGAAAGGTGACCAGCTTGGCGCCCCGTGCCAGCAGTTGGATGCCGATGTAGCGGTAGTCTTCGCTCTTTACCGCGATGCGCCGCACGATGCCGGCTGCCCACAGCTTGCTGCCAGCCGCCTTCACGCCGAGCAAGGTTCCGACCTTTGCCCACTCCCCTTTGCCGGGCGGCACGATGGCGCCGTAACCGCTTTCACTCTCGTTCTCGATCGTCCAGAGGTCCCCGCCGCCGGCCTCGCCATCCGGCGCGCCCTCCGTCGAGAGCATGGCGACGATCGCCTCGAATCCATGCACGATGGCGATCTGGGATGCCGAGCGCCGCCGCTCTTCGGTGCGCCCCTGCCTGCGCACTTGCCAGTACCTGCCGAGATGACCCAGCACGTCGATTACCGCTTCGACATCGCTCACGCCGTCGAGATGCGCGCTGTTGGGTATCGCGCCCTCCGAAGCGATGGCGGCCGCCAGCGTTTCCAGTTCCGGTTCGGCGCCGCCGGCGCCGAAAAAACGCATGCCGGGGCGCATCTGCATGCCGCCGACGAAACGCGCGGGCGGCCGCACGGCATCGATATCGACGCTGAAATGGCAGCTCTTGGCAGGGTAGCGCTGGATGACGAAACGATCGGAAAGATGCGCAATCAAACGCGCGGCGATGTCGAGCTTGGCCGGCGGAAGGCTTTCGGCCGAAGACACCGCCAACATCATCGGCTGCAGGAACTCCGACTGTGCAGTGGACTCCTCTTCGCCTTCGACCCGCACGCGGCTGCCGGCGAAGCCGCGATCCTCGGCGAACGCCCAGAGCTGGCACAGGCCGAGCCAGATCTCCGCGTCGACCGGCGCGTAGCGCAGCAGCTGCCACTTGAGCCGCAGACTGAGCGCGCGCATCGCTCGCACGGTGGCGAGCGGGATCCTGTCCCGAATCTCGCCCCAGCCGGGGAAGTAGACCTGGAATTGCCGGATGACGTGCAGCCAGGCTGCGGCAAGCGCCGCCGCGTAGGAAGGCACGGCGGCGCCGATGGCCGCCTGTTCATCGGGGGAAGCGCGCCCCGCCAGATAGCCTGCCTCGATCCGGCGCAGGCGCTCGAGCGCGATGCGACCGATGAGGTCGACGATTTCGAGCTTGCGCGCAAGCCCCAGGCCCCGGTCCGCTTCCACTGCGCCGAGCCAGCCGGTCACCACTGCGAGTGCCTGCAGCGCATCGGCGGGCAGGCCGGCAACGAGCGCCTGCGCTTCACCTGCGTCCGAGAGAGGATGCGGCGGTCGTCCGTTCGTCGCGCCCAGCATCGGCAAAGCGCCCGGTCGTTCGCGCAGCGTCAGGCAGCGTGTTGCTGCACGCGAAAGCGCGCCACGTCGAAGTCGCTGCCTTCTTCGATCAGCCTGCGCGGCATGAGCAGGTAGGTCCTGTCGTAGACCAGCATCTCCAGGCTCCCCTGCGGCGAGAACGTGCCCTCGCGCAACAGCAGGTTCAGCTCGCCCTGACCGAGGCTGTCCGACGCGCTCGACGGCAGCAGCACGCCGATCTGCGTCTCGCCGCTGCCGCTTGCGGGACGAAGTCTGACCCCGGTCGCGCCTCTTGCCAGGAGCTGGATGCCGACATAGCGCTGGCTGTCGTCGCGACCCGAGAGCCGGCGCACGATCCCCACGCCCCATGTCGGCTCGTCGGAGAGCTTGACGCCGAGCAGCGTGCCGACCCGGAGCCAGTCGCCCTTCGATTGCGGCAGCACCACGCCGAAGCCGCCTTCGCTCTCGTTTTCGACGTTCCAGGTTTCCGCGGCGGCACCGAATTCGAGGTTCTGGTCGTTGCCCTCCAGCTTGGCGACGATCTCGTCGAAGCCGTGCACCACGTCGATTTGCGAGAGCGACTGCCGTCTTTCGCCGCTGCGCTCCGGCGATTGCGGCGACCAGTAGCGCACCAGATGGCGCAACACCTCGATCACGGTCTGCGGGTCCTGCGGCCCGTCCAGGCCGGTCGACGCCGGCACGGCGCCGTCGATCTGCACCGCGGCAGCCAGCGCATTGATCGCCTGCACGCTGTTTCCCGGTCCGAAAAAGCGGATGCCCAATGTCATCTGGATGCGGGCAACCAGCCGAACCGGCGCACGCCCCGCGTCGAGGTCGAACAGGAAGTGGCAGCCCTTGCCCGGCTGGCGCTGCACCAGGCACTGCGATGCGAAATGCGCAATCAGCTTTTCGGCCAGTTCCAGCTTGGTCGCGTGCAGGCTGTCGGCCGAGGATATAGCCAGCATGATGGGCTTGAGGAATTCGCGCCGCGGCGTGGAATCCAATCCCGGGTAGACGCTCAGCCTGGCGTCTTCGATCGAGTGGTCCTCCGCGTAGTGCCAGAGCCGGCCGAGGATCTGCCAGATGTCCGGCTCGATCGGTGCGTAACGCAACAACTGCCACTTGAGCCGCATCGCGGTGGCGCGCAGCGCGCGCGCGATGACGATGGGAACGTTGTCCCTGATTCCGCCCCGGCCCGGCGAGCCGGCCTGGTGGCGGCCGAGGAGCAGGAGGTAGGCTGCGGCGAGCTGCCGGGAGTGGTTGCCGATGGCGGTGGAGATGCGCGCCTCCTGGACGCGCTGCAGCTGTCCCCCGCTCGCGAGATATTCCGAAGTCAGCCGCGCGAGCGGCGCGCGCGCCGCCTGGTCCACCGCGTCGACGACCGCGAGCTTGCGCGCCGGGCTCAGCTCCTGAATGCCGTCGAACGCTTGCAGCCAGCCGCGCAGTTCGTCGAGCGCCTTGAACGGATCCGAAGGAAGCTCCGCGAGCATCTCGCGCACCCGTTTCCCGTCCGCCAAAGGATGATCCGATCCCTCGCCCTTGATCCAGTTGAGCATGCACGCCCCCTGGTTATTGTTGAGACGTTCCCCGGCCCGATTATAGCCGCGGGTCCGCGTGGCGGGCCGCCTCTCCTCAGGCGAAGGAGGCGCGCGCAGGGCGGCGCGCAGCGCGGCGGCCGCGCCTGACGTCCACTGCGGCCAGCACGGCCAGGCCGGCGACAAAAAATGCGCCGGTGGCAATCAGCGCGAGCCGATGATCGCCATGGGTGATCCAGGTCACTGCGCCATAGGTGATCGGCCCGAAAATCGAGGACAGCTTCACCGCCAGACCCCACAGGCCGAAGAACTCGGCACGTCGTGCCTCCGGGCTCAGGTAGCCGACCAGCGCGCGGCCTGCCGACTGGCTCGCGCCCATGCACAGCCCGGCGAGATTGGCCGCGACCCAGAAGATCGCTGCCGTGGTCGAGAGCCAGGCGATGGCGATGGTGAGCAGCCATCCCCACAGCGTCAGCGCGATCGTGCGCCGGTGGCCGAGACGGTCCTGCACCTGGCCGAACGCGATCGCCCCCGCGCTGGCCGTGACGTTCACCACCAGGATGAGCAGGATGGTCTGCTGCGTCTTGAAGCCCATCGCCTGCTCGGCGTAGATCGCGGCGAGCGATATGACCGTCTGCACGCCCGCCTGGTAGAACAGGATGCAGAGCAGAAAACGCATCAAGTCCCGGTAGTGGCGCGCGTGCTGGAAAGTGTCCCAGGTGCGTTTGAGCGCGGCCGCATAGCCTCCGGCCACGGGCTGCGGCACCGCGCGCTCCTTCAGAAAAACGAACGTCGGGATGGCGGCGACGAGGAAGATCGCCGCGGTGATCAACATGGTCACCGGCACGAACTGCGCCGCGCCCTCCCCGCGCCCCTGCGCCCAGGTGACGTAGGCAAGACAGGCGCCGAGCGTGGCCAGGCCGCCGAGGTAACCCAGCGCCCAGCCCCAGCCGGAGACCTTGCCGAGCGCGCGCCCGCGCGCGAGTTCGGGCAGGAAGGCCGCAATCAGGTTTTCTCCCGTGCCGAAGAAGAAATTCGACACCACGAGCAGCACGATGCCGGACACGATGTCCGCCTCGCCCACCAGCGCCAGCGCCGCGGTCGCGACGATGCACCCGAGGGTGGTGACCCAGAGCAGTTTCTTCTTGGCCGCGTGGGCGTCGGCGTACGCGCCGACCACCGGGGCGGAGACCACGATCAGCGCATAGGAGACCGACAGCGCCGCAGTCCAGGCGAACGTGGCCCACTCGGCCCCTCGCGCGACGACGGCGACGAAATAGGCATTGAACACCGCGGTGATGACCACCGTGGTGTAGCCGGAGTTGGCGAAGTCGAACATCATCCATCCCCAGACCTCGACGGGACGGACGGTGTCGGCGAGATTGCTTCTTGTTTTTGGGATCAAGCGTCGGCGCGGAGCGAGAGCGCCCAATGTTACCGTGTTCCGGGAGCGGTCACGAGTGCACCGGGTGTGCGGCCCGGCGCGGAATCCGGAGTACCGTGTCGCGCCGATCCGCCGCCTGCAGCGCGCCGACCAGACCTCCCGCGCCCTAGCTCTGGCCTTCCTCCGGCCAGTTCTTGATGTACTGCTTGAGCAGCCTGTTCTCGAAGTTGATCATCTTGAGCGCGGCGCGCGCGATGTCGTGGAACGAGAGGATCCCTAGCAGCCTGCCCTCTTTCATCACCGGCACGTAACGCGCGTGATTCTCGGTCATCACCGCGCGCAAGTGGTCCATGGTGTCCTCCGGATCGCCGATCAACGGCTTGCGCACCATGATGTCGCTCACCTTGACTGCGTGGATGTCGCCGTGGTGGCGATGCACCGCGGCCAGGACCTCGCGGAAGGTGACGAGCCCGGCCATGCGCCCTTCCTCGAGCACGAGCAGCGCGCCGATGTCCTTCTCCACCATGACGCCCACGGCCTGCGGAATCGGCGCGTCGGGCCCGATGCTGACGAACCCGTCCCCTTTCAGCTTCAGGATGTCCCTGACCAGCATCTGCTCCTCCTGTGATTCGGGCGGCGTTCTATATGACGCCGCTTTTCATCAGGGCCTCTATTTGCTCCTCATCGTATCCGAGTCCGGACAGAATTTCCCCCGTATGCTGGCCCAGTGCCGGTCCGAGCCAGCGCGTGCCGCCGGGCGTGGCGGAGAGCTTGGGCACCACTCCCGGCACCTTCATCGGCCGACCGCCAGGCAACTGCGCTTCCTCGATCATGCCGCGCGCACGGTAGTGCAGGTCGCGCACGATGTCGGCGATGTCGTAGATCTTGCCCGCCGGCACGTCGGCGCCATCGAGCACGCGCAGCACCTCCTCCAGGTCGTGCGCGGCGCACCAGTCGCCGATCACCTGTTCGAGTTCTTCGGTGCGCTTGACCCGGCCGTCGTTTTTCGCGAGCGCGGGATCGTCGGCGAGGTCCTTGCGTCCTATGGCCGCCATCATGCGCTTGAAAATCGAATCGCCGTTGGCACCGATCACGACGTATTTGCCGTCGCGGGTGGTATAGGTGTTGGAGGGAACGATGCCCGGAAGCGACGCGCCGCTGCGGTTGCGCACGAAGCCGCAGACATCGTATTCCGGCAGCAGACTTTCCATGAGGCTGAACACCGCCTCGTAGAGCGCGACGTCCACCACCTGGCCGCGACCGCCGTTGACTTCCCGGCTGCGCAGCGCCATCAGCGCGCCGAGCGCACCGTACAGCGCCGCGACCGCATCGCCCAGGCTGATTCCGACCCGCACCGGAGGGCGATCGGGATAGCCGGTAACGAAACGCAGGCCTCCCATCGCCTCGCCGATGGCGCCGAAGCCGGGGCGGTCGCGGTACGGCCCGTTCTGCCCGTAGCCGGAAAGACGCACCAGGACCAGCCCGGGATTCTCGCGCGACAGTTCTTCGTAGCCGAGCCCCCACTTCTCCATCGCGCCGGGCCGGAAGTTTTCCACCACGACATCGGCAGCCTTCGCGAGCCTGCGCACGATCTCCTGCCCGGCCGGCACTCTGAGGTTGACGGTGACGGATTTCTTGTTGCGCGCCTGCACGAACCACCACAGCGAGGTGCCCTCGTAGAGCTTGCGCCACTGGCGCAGCGGATCGCCGCCGTCGGGCGATTCGATTTTGATCACCTGCGCGCCGAACTCGGCGAGAAGACGGGTGCAGAACGGCCCGGCGATCAGTTGCCCGAGTTCCAGTACCTTGAGGTCGGAAAGCGGTCCCATGACCGGATTCTACCGACCCCGCGGACCGAAAAGCCTTATCGAGCAACCGGCGCGCCCACCAGCCCGCAAAGGGACGTTGCATTGCGCCGCCCGTGTTCGTCGGTGGCTGCCCCGCAGTACCCGATCCCAGGATAAAGGATCTCGACGGCACCCCGGCGTTCAGCTACCCGTATGCAGTGGCGCCCGGCGGCGCCGGGTTCACCGGTCAGTTCGCATGATCTTTCGCACTTCGCGTCTTCGTGTTTCGCACTCTTTCCCGTTGGTCACACGGAAAATTCCCGCAGCACCCGCCCGGCGCGCGGCGCGTCCTTGCGCAGGCCGTCGCGGTCGGCGACGAGCCGGCCGTTCACCCACACGCCATGCACGCCGAGCGCCGGCGAATCGATGCGCGAGGCGCCGGCCGGCAGATCGTAGACGCGCTTCGAGGCTCCGCGCCCGACGCTGCCCGGATCGAACAGCAGCAGATCGGCCCAGTTGCCGACCTCGAGCGTGCCGCGGCCGCGGATGCCGAACAGCCGCGCCGGCTCGGAAGTGAGCTTGCGCACCGCGCTCGCGAGCGGCATGAGCTTCTTGTCGCGCGCCCAGTAGCCGAGCAGGTGCAGCCCGAAGCCGGCGTCGCACAGGAAAGTCAGGTGCGCGCCTGCGTCCGACAGCGACACGATTGCATTCGGGTCCTTGAGCATCCTGCCGACCGCGCTCTCATCGGAGTTCAGCAGCGTGGCGGTGAACAGCGTGTCGAGGTCTTCGGAGAGCGCGAGGTCGAGCAGGAAATCGACCGGGTGCGCGCCGGCGCGGCGCGCGAGCGCCTCGATGGATTGCCCTTCCATGCCGGCATTTCCGGGATCGGCGGCCTGGGCGACGAAGGCCTTGTCCCACTCCCCGGTGAACATGCGCCGCGCGCGCTTCGACAGCTCTTCCTTCAACCGCGCGCGAAACGCCGGGGCGGCCAGCGCTTTTTTTACTTCCGCCTCGCTCATCTTCATCAGCGGCTGCCAGGCGGCGAGCCCTTCGAACACATACGGCTCATGCAGGGTGAACTCGAAGTTGAGCGGGCACGCCGAGACCGCGCCATACATCTGCCGGCCGCGGTTGCGCGCCGCGGCGATGTGCTGCAGGTCTTCGAACGTCGCCTCGGGCGTGAGATTGGAGTGCAGCAGCGCGGCGACGAGGTAGGGACGATCGGCGGCGGCGGCCAGCGATTCGATCCAGGGCACCGGCGTGTCCGAAGCCTTGGTCATCATCAACAGGCCCTTGCGGCCCTCTCGCAGCGCCCCGGACAGCGCCAGCATTTCCTGATCGTCCGCCAGGCGCGAAGGCATCGGGATTCCCGCTTCGCCGTTGTGCTGATAGGACCGGGTAGTGGAGAACCCGCAGGCGCCGGCTTCCATGGCCTCGAGCACGATGCGCCGCATCCGGGCGACTTCGTCGGCGGTCGCGGCACGCTTGGCCGCATCCTGGCGCATGACGAAGGTGCGCACGCCGGAATGGCCGACGAAGCAGGCGACGTTCGGCCCCACCCCCTTCCGCTCGATCATGTCGAGATATTCCGGGAAGCTCTCGAAGCCCCAGTCGATGCCGGCGCGCAACGCGTCGAGCGACATGCCTTCGACATGGGTGAGATTGCGCATCGTCAGGTCGCGGTCGGGTGGGCGGCAGGGCGCAATGGTAAAACCGCAGTTGCCCATGATCACCGTCGTCACCCCCAGCGCCGGCGAAGGATTGGCGAACCCGTCCCAGGTGATCTGGGCGTCGTAATGGGTGTGCGTGTCGATGATTCCCGGCATGAGCGCCAGGCCGCTGGCGTCGATGCGCTGCGCCGCCTCGCCCTCGAAGCGGCCGATCGCGGCAATGCGGCCGTCCTTCACGCCGAGGGAATGGCCGCCCGGCTCCGCGCCGGTGCCGTCGTAGAGCAGCGCGTTGTCGATGCGCAGATCGAGCATCACGGGGCCCTTTTCAGCTCCGGTAGTAGCGGCGCGCGCGCGACTCGGCACGCTTGATCGCGGCGTCGATGCTGGAGGCACCCGAGGCGGCTTCGGCGAACATGTTGACCACCACGTAGTCGGCCATCGTCGCCGCCGACGGCTGGCCGAGCTTGCCCGGATAGCCGTCCTCCAGCGTAAGCTCCGGGATGTTGCGGTAGGGCGTGACCTTCGGGTCGCGCGTCCACATCGGATTCCTGGCATACGCCTTCAGCGGCTGCTGCACGTAGCCGAGCGAGGCGTTCTGCCAGGCCTCGTATTGCTCTTTCTCGAGCATGAAGCGCAGGTACTCCTTGGCGGCGTTCGGGTACTTCGTGTACTTGAATACGAACGCCGGGGTGAAGGGATTGAGCTCGGTGGGGTGGCCCGCCGGGCCGATCGGCATGTTCACGTGTCCGATGTCCTCGGCGATCTTGCGCACCGCCGGATCGTTGGACGTCTTAGCCGCATAGTAGATGGAGATCCCGTTCAGCGTCAGGCTGATGTCGCCGGCGAGAAAGGCCTTGTTGTTGTTCGGATCGAGCCATGAGAGCGTGCCCTCTATCATCGTCTGATACAGCGCCTTGGCGAATTCCAGCGCGGCGCGTGTGCCCTTGGAATCGATCGCCACCCGGTTCTCACGGTCCACCACCGCGCCGCCGTGCCCCCACAGCGCCCAATACGTCCATGCATTGGCGTCGCCCACCGCGTTGCCCAGCGCGAATCCGCAGGGCGTGCCCTTCTTCTTCAGCGCCTGGCACAGGCGCAGGAAGCCGTCCACGTCGTTGGGCACCTTGTCGAAGCCGGCGGCCCGCACCATGCTTTGCCGGTAGACGATGCAGCCGCCGAGAAACCCGAGCCCGATCGCGATCCAGCGCCCGTCGCGCTGGCAATAGCGCTTGGCGACGTCGTACCAGCCGCCGTATTTCTCGCCGAGGTACACGGCGAGATCGTCCATCTCGATGAGCTTGTCGGCATACTGGTGAGGGTCGTCGTACCACCCCAGCACGATGTCGGGACCGCTGCCGACGTTCGCCGCCACTGCCGCCTTCGGGCGAATGTCCTCGAAGTTCTCGCTGTCCACCCGCACCGGCACGCCGGTCGCCCGGGTGAACGCCTCGGTGTTCTTCATCCACTGCTCTTCGTCGCCGGCGACGAAGCGCTTCCAGCGCAGCACGCGCAATTGCGCGTCCTTTTCCGGCTCGAATCGCAGCGCCTTCGCGGCCTGCGCTTCCCCCGCGAGAATTCCCGCCGCCGCCGTCGACGCAGCGGCGGCGCCGATCGCCTTCAACGCATCACGACGCGTGTATTTGCTCATGATCTCCTCCTGCTGTTGTGCTTTTCCGGCCGTTCCAGGCAATGGGCCGGGATTCCGCCCCGCCCGAGCGGGAGGGAACTCCTCAACGCTTAACGCGCGGGTACTCGATGTGGAGGACTTCCAGGTTGACGCCGCCCGCGGGGCGGTTCCAGGTGACGGTATCTCCGACGCGCGCGCCGATCAGCGCCTTGGCGAGCGGCGAGCGCCAGCTCACCTTGTTTTTCGCCACGTCCGCCTCGTCCTCGCCGACGATGGTGAAATGGTGGAGGTTGCCTTCCTCGTCTTCCGCCTTCACGGAAGCGCCGAAATGCACTTCGTCCGGCGGTTCCTTGGAGACCTCGACGACGATCGCGCTGTCTACCCGCGCCTGGTAGTAGCGCAGATCGCGCTCTACCGCCGCAAGCCGCGGTCGGTCGAAGTCCTGGCCCGCTTCCTTGAGCCGCGCATGCTCGGCGGCCAGTTGCTCGACCTTGGCGCGCAACTGGGCCATGCCTTCCGGCGTCACGTAGTTGGGATCGCTGCTGAGCGGCCGCTCCGGCAATTCCTCGCTCGGGCGGTCCTCGGATTCGTCCTTGATGAAGGCGCGACTCATGTCAGGCCCCTTCCAGGAAACGGGATCGCGGGATTGCGGCCCCGATGCGGACCCATGTTACCAAGAATCTGCGAAGGTCCACCGCCGCAATTTTCGTTGCGGCTCCAAAACCCTAATGTGACTCCCGTCCCGCGCCGGAGTTCGGCTCCGCCTTCTGCAACTTGCCGCGCCGCTCCGCCATGTCGCTCAGATACAACGCCAGCCCCACCAGCGCGATCGCGCCGCCGAAGGCCAGCAGGTCCAACGTCGTCTCGATGTTCATCTTCACCGCGTGTTCGAACAGCGACACGATGAGGATCATCAGGATGACCTTGGCAAGCCGGCTCTTCAGGTCGTCCAGGTTCTCGATCACCAGGATCCTGCTCGAGGAGCGCGAGCCGCGCGCCTCGTCGATATCGCTGATGAAAAGCTCGTACATGCCGAGCGCGAAGATGAGCATCACCGTCGCCAGCAGATAGCCGTCCACCACCTCCACGATGTGGGTCACGGTGTCGTCGTGCAGCGTCTTGCGTATTCCCGCGGACAGCGACGGATCGGCATAGCGCAGGACGTGCGCGACGGCGTACCACACGTCGACGGTGGTGATCCAGAATACCGTGATTGCCGCCGCCATGCTGGCCACGACCGCCACCACGACGATGAAGCGGCTGCCCCACAGGCCGCGCTCGAATGCGCGCTCGATGCCGTCCTTCATGCCTGCTCCCGGTAGAGAACCCCGAGGGATTGATTATATGACGCGATCCTGCCCGCTCGCGCCGCAACCGGCGGTCGATCGGCATCGCCCGCCGCGCAACGCAGCCCGCTCGGCGGCGACACGACAATTATCGCGAGTCGAGGACGGTCGGGTAGAATCGACCGCAAGCGCAGGAAGCGCCAGTTCTCCGCTCGCGGAGGACCTCGGAACCTGACCCGGGGTGCATCCGGATGCGTTGCGGAATCGTAGCTTCCAAGCCGTATCACAAGAGTCCCGATCAACCCGAACCAATGCCAGGAACCTCATGCACGCGACTCTTCCCCGACTGAATGCTCTCGACTTTCCCGCCATCCGTCGGCGCCGGGTCGAGATCCTGCAGGTCAACCTCGGCTACCGATGCAACCAGAGTTGCGTGCACTGCCACGTAAACGCCGGCCCGAACCGCACCGAGTCGATGGACCTTGCCACGGTGCAGACGGTGGTCGACTACCTGCGCGTCGCCGGCGTGGGCGCGCTGGACGTAACCGGCGGCGCCCCCGAGCTCAATGCGCATTTCCGCTACCTCGTCGGCGAGGCGCGCAGCCTCGGCGCGAAAGTGATGGATCGGTGCAATCTCACGGTTCTCGAAGAGCCCGGCCAGGAAGGTCTCGCCGAGTTTCTCGCCCGCCACCGCGTGGAGATCATCGCCTCGCTGCCCTGCTATCTGGAGGAAAACGTCGACCGGCAACGCGGCAGCGGCGTATTCGACAAGAGCATCCGCGTGCTGCGGCGGCTCAATGCGCTGGGCTATGCGCAGCCCGGCAGCGGGCTCGTGCTGAATCTCGTCTACAACCCGCAGGGGCCGTCTCTGCCGCCGCCGCAGGCGCAACTCGAGCGGGACTACAGGACGCATCTCGGCGGGAAATACGGTGTCGAGTTCAACCGCCTGTACACGCTCGCCAACATGCCGATCCAGCGCTTCGGAAGCACGCTCATCTCGAAGGGCCAGTTCGGCGCCTACATGCGGCTGCTCAAGGAGGCGCACCGCGATGAGAACCTCGATTCGGTGATGTGCCGGTCGCTGATCTCGGTGGACTGGCAAGGCAATGTCTACGACTGCGACTTCAACCAGATGCTCGGCCTGCCGCTGTTGGTCGATGGAAAACGCCGGCCCAAGCTCGCCGACCTGATCGGCCGCGACCTCGCCGGCAACCCGATCGCGGTGCGCGACCACTGCTTCGGTTGCACCGCCGGCCAGGGCTCGTCCTGTTCCGGCGCGCTTGCCGCCTGACTGCGGCCGAGATGACACCGCCGAACACCGCGCCGTTGTTCCGGGCATCCCGGCGCCCGGCGCCAACCTCCGCCGGCGGGCGCGGCGCACCGCCGGCCTTCTGCCGCCGATCTCATGCAGGCGTATGACCGGGCCCGCCTGACGCAGCAGCCAGGCCGCAGCTGCCCGCCTTCCTATCGATACCCGGCGGAAGCCTTCGCCGGCCCGGCGCAGCTGCGCGCCCGTACCCTTTACGTCGTGGGCGGCCTGTACGGCAACCGCCAGGCGCTCGCCGCGCTCTGCAGCCTCGCCGAGCCGGACGCCACCCTGGTCTTCAACGGCGACTTCAACTGGTTCAACGTCGATCCCGCCGGGTTTCCCGCCGTGAACGACGCCGTGCTACGGCACGTCGCGCTGCGCGGCAACGTCGAGACCGAGCTTGCCTCCGACGACGAGCGGGCGGGCTGCGGCTGCGCCTATCCGGAGAGCGTGAGCGACGCGGACGTCGAGCGCTCGAACCGCATCCTGCAGCGCCTGAGAAACGCCTCGCGCGCCTTCCCCGCCCTGCGCGACCGGCTCGCCGCATTGCCAATGTACTGCGTGGCGGAGATCGACGGCTGCCGCGTCGCCATCGTGCACGGCGATTTCGCGTCGCTCGCCGGCTGGCGCTTCGCCCACGATTCCCTGCACGCCCCCGACGCGCAGCGCTGGCTCGCCGAGCTTTTCCCGCGCGCCGGCGTATCGCTTTTCGCCAGCAGTCACACCTGTCTGCCCGCCTTGCGCGAGCTCGTCACGGCCGACGGGCCGCGTGCGGTGATCAACAACGGCACCGCGGGCATGCCGAATTTCTCCGCCGCGACGCACGGCGTCGTCACCCGCATCTCCACCCGCCCTGCCCGCCCCGAATTGCGCCTCTACGGCACCGTCCTGCGCGGAGTGTTCGTCGATGCGATCCGCGTGGACTACGACCACGCCGCCTTCGTCCGCGAGTTCCGCGCGAACTGGCCCGAGGAATCGGACGCGCATGTCTCGTATTTCCGGCGCATCGTGAATGGTCCGGACTTTTCCGTCGACCAGGCGCTGGGGCTGCGGGCGGACACGCAACGCGGGCGGGCTTGTGCGCAATAAGAAACAGTGGTGGCTGCTCGCCCTCGTCGCCCTGGCGATCGCGGCCTTCTTCGTTTTACCGGTGCAGCAATACTTGAGCCTCGCCTACCTGAAATCCAGGCAGGCCGCGCTGGACGACTATTTCCATGCGCACCCGCTCGTCACCGGCGCGGCCTTTTTCGCGGCCTATGTCGCAGTGACCGGGCTTTCGCTGCCGGGAGCCGCGGTGATGACGCTCGCCGCGGGCGCGATATTCGGTTTGCTTTGGGGCACGATCGTTGTTTCGTTCGCGTCCACGATCGGCGCCACCCTCGCCTTTCTGGTATCGCGCTTTCTGCTGCGCGACTTCGTGCAAGGACGCTTTCGCGACCGGCTGCGCGCGATCAACGCCGGCATCGAAAGGGACGGCGTGTTTTACCTCTTCACGCTGCGGCTGGTGCCGGCCTTCCCTTTCTTCGTCATCAACCTGGTGATGGGGCTCACCCCGATGCGCACCCGCACCTTCTACTGGGTCAGCCAGCTCGGCATGCTCGCCGGAACGGTGGTCTACGTGAACGCCGGCACCCAGCTCGCCAGGCTCGACTCCCTGTCCGGCATCCTGTCGCCGGGCCTGATCGCCTCCTTTACCCTGCTGGGGATTTTCCCGCTCATCGCGCGCAGCCTCGTCGACACGGCGAAGGCGCGCCGCGTCTACCGGCGCTGGCGCAGGCCGGCGCGCTTCGAGCGCAACGTGATCGTGATCGGCGCAGGCTCGGCGGGGCTGGTCGCGTCCTACATCGCCGCCGCGGTCAGGGCCAGGGTCACGCTCGTCGAGAAGCACAGAATGGGCGGCGACTGCCTCAATACCGGCTGCGTGCCGTCGAAAGCGCTGATCCGCTCCGCGAAGTTCCTGTCGCAGGTGCGCCGCTCCCAGGAGTTCGGCATCCGCGAGGCTAGCGCCACCTTCAATTTCGCCGACGTGATGGAACGCGTGCAGCGGATCATCAAGGCAGTGGCCCCGCACGACTCGGTGCAGCGCTATACCGAACTGGGCGTGGAATGCATAGCGGGCGACGTGAAGATCGTCTCGCCCTGGGAAGTCGAGGTGAACGGCAAGACCCTGACCACGCGCGCGATCGTGATCGCCGCCGGCGCGCGTCCCTTCGTGCCGGCGATCCCCGGCATCGATCAGGTCGACGCGCTTACTTCCGATACGGTTTGGGGGCTGCGCACATTGCCGCCGCGGCTGGTGGTGCTCGGCGGCGGGCCGATCGGCTGCGAACTCGCCCAGTGCTTCGCGCGCTTCGGCGCCAGGGTCACCCAGGTCGAGATGCTGCCGCGGATCCTGATCCGGGAGGACCCTGAAGTCTCGGAAATGGTGCAAAAGCGCCTCATCGAGGAAGGCGTCGACCTTCGCGTCGATCACAAGGCGAAACAGTTCCTGATCGACGGCGGCGAAAAGGTGCTGGTGTGCGAGCACGGCGGCCGGGAAGCGCGCCTACCCTTCGATGCGGTGCTGGTCGCGGTCGGCCGGATCGCGAACACCAGCGGCTACGGGCTGGAGGAGCTCGGCATCGGCACGACCGCGGCGAGAACGGTCGATACCAACGAGTTCCTGCAGACGATCTATCCGAACATCTATGCCTGCGGCGACGTCGCGGGCCCGTATCAATTCACCCATACCGCCTCGCACCAGGCGTGGTACGCCGCAGTGAACGCGCTGTTCGGCGGCGTGAAGAAATTCCGCGCCGATTACTCGGTGATTCCCTGGTCAACCTTCACCGATCCCGAAGTCGCCCGGGTCGGACTGAACGAGACCGAGGCGAAGGACAAAGGCATTCCCTACGAGGTGGCGGCCTACGGCATCGAAGACCTGGACCGCGCCATCGCCGATTCCGAGGCGCATGGCGTGGTAAAAGTCCTCACGGCCCCGGGCAAGGACAGGATTCTGGGCGTCACCATCGTCGGCGAACATGCCGGCGATCTGATTGCCGAATTCGTCCTGGCGATGCGCCACGGGATCGGGCTGAACAAGATCCTCGGCACCATCCACATCTACCCGACGCTGGCGGAAGCGAACAAGTACGCGGCCGGGGCCTGGAAGCGCGCGCACGCACCCGAGAGGCTGCTCGCCTGGGTGGAACGCTACCACGCGTGGCTGCGTGGATGAGCGCGAACTTCCTCGACGCAGAGGCGCGAAGACGCAAAGAAAAAAAGGGGCGAGGACAACAATGCGAGGTCCGGCCGAGAATTGGGCATCGATGAATCAGACGCCTCCTGTTGCGCGGCCTCAAGGCCAGTCATTCCAGTCGATCTGTCGCTTTTCTCGGCGTCTTTGCATCTTCGCGTCGGGTGTTCTCCTGCTCTTTCTCCACACGCTGCCCGCGCGGGCATTCGACCACGGGCACGCGCAGTGGGACGCGCTGACCCGCAAGCACGTGGCCTGGATCGCGGACGGACACGCGAGCCGGGTGGATTATCTCGGCTTTACGGCCGAGCGCGCGTCGCTGGAAGCCTATCTCGCATCGCTGTCCGCGGTCTCGCAGTCCGAATACGACGACTGGACCAGGGCGCAGAAGCTCGCATTTCTGATCAACGCCTACAACGCCTTCACCGTCGAACTGATCCTGACCCGCTATCCGGATCTGAAATCGATCCGGGATCTCGGGTCCGTATTGCGCAGCCCCTGGAAAAGGCGCTTCTTCACGTTGCTCGGCCAGGAGCGCTCGCTCGACGATATCGAGCACGGCATGATCCGCGCGCCCGGCGCATTCGACGAACCGCGCATCCACATGGCGGTGAACTGCGCCTCGATCGGCTGCCCGGCGCTGCGTCCCGAGGCTTTCGTGGCGCAACGCCTCGACGCGCAGTTGGAAGACAGCGTCGTGCGTTTCCTCTCCGACCGCAGCCGCAACCGCGTGCGCGACGGCAGCCTGCAGGTCTCGAAGATCTTCGATTGGTACGGCGCCGACTTCCGGAGCCAGGCCGGATCGGTCGAGAAGTGGCTGTCCCGCTACGCGCAGCAGCTTGCCGACGATGCCGCGGAGCGGCTGGCGGTCCGCGAGGCGCGATTGCCGGTGCGCTTTCTGGAGTACGACTGGACATTGAACGATCTCAAAAGATGAGGGCGAGGAAAACCGGGTGCATCTTTCGATCGTCATTCCGACTCTGAACGAGGCGCGCAACATCGAGAGCTGCCTGCGCGCGCTGGCACCGCTGCGCGCGCGGGGGGTGGACGTGGTCGTCGCCGACGGCGGCAGCGACGATGCTACCGCCGAGATCGCCCGTCCGCTGTGCGACTCGGTGTTGACGGCACCGCGCGGGCGCGCACTGCAGATGAACGCCGGCGCGCGCGCCGCCCGCGGCGACGTGCTGCTGTTCCTGCACGCCGATTGCGTGTTGCCCGCGGGTGCCGACGAGCTCATCCATGCCGCGCTCCCAGCCTCACCGCACGTCTGGGGACGCTTCGATGTGCGCTTGTCCGGCCGCCGGCCGCTGCTGCGGCTGGTGGAGTCAATGATGAACCTGCGTTCCAGGATCACCGGCATCGCAACCGGCGACCAGGCCATATTCGTCACCCGTCGCGCGTTCGATGCCGTGGGCGGCTTTCCGGCCATCGCGCTGATGGAGGACATCGCCGTCAGCGCGGCACTCAAACGCCTCAGCGCGCCGCTGTGCCTGCGCGCGCGGGTCGTCGTCTCCTCGCGGCGCTGGGAGAGGCAGGGCGTGCTGCGCACGATCCTTCTGATGTGGCGGCTGCGCGCGGCGTACTTCCTTGGCGCCCGCCCGGAACAACTCTCCCGCATCTATTACCGGGATGGAAACTAGGGTCCAGGTCTTCGCCAAGGCGCCGATTCCTGGGTTGGTGAAGACGCGGCTTGCAGCGCGCATCGGCGTTGCGGCGGCCGCCCGCCTGCAGGAGTTGCTGATCACGCGGGCGGTCGAGACCGCGCGCGCCTGCGCGCTCGGGCGGGTGGAACTGTGGTGCGCCCCAGACCCGAACCATGTTTTTTTTCGGGACTGCGCGCGACGTTACGGCATCGCGCTCGCCGCGCAGGGCGAAGGAGACCTCGGTGCGCGCATGCAGCGGGCACTCGCCGCGGCATATGCCGCCGGGGCATACGCGGTGCTGATCGGGTCGGACTGTCCTGCGCTTGCGCCCGCGGACCTGGCGGGAGCCGCGGATCGGCTGCATGCCGGCTGCGATGTCGTGCTGGTTCCTGCGGAAGACGGCGGTTACGTGCTGATCGCGGCGCGCCGCACCACGCCGGAGTTGTTTGAAGGCGTCGAATGGGGAACGGCCTCGGTCATGACGCAGACGCGGTCGCGGCTCGTCAGCCTGGGCTGGCGCTGGGAGGAGCTTCCGGTGCGCTGGGACGTAGACCGCCCGGAAGACCTGGAGCGGCTGCGCGCCGAAGGCCTGCTGGCCTCGAAGCGGGCGGTATGAGGCGACGTGCGTCATTCGGCGCCGCGTGGGTGCTGCTCGTCGTCTGCGCCCACGCGCAGAGCGGCGACAGGATCGAGGTCGCGGATTTCTCCCGGCTCGCGCCGGGCGCATCCCTGCCGGCACAATGGCGGGAGGTCACCGTGTCCAGGATTCCTCGCCACACGCGCTACACCCTGGTGTCCGACGCGGGCGTCACGGTGCTGCGCGCGCAAGCCGATGCGTCGATGTCCAGCCTTGCCCGTGAAGTGCGTGTCGATCCCGCCCGCACCCCGTTCCTCCTCTGGCGCTGGAAAGTGCAGAATCTGGTCGAAAAATCGGACCCGCGGAAAAAGCAAGGCGACGACTTTCCGGCCCGGCTGTACGTCTTTTTCGACTACGACATCGGCAAACTTCCGCTTGCGCAGCGCATGAAGATCCGGCTCGCCCGCGCGTTCTACGGTGAAGTGCCGCTCGCCGCGCTGTGCTACGTCTGGGCGACGTCGGAAAAGCTGGATACCCGGCTGTGGAACGCCTATACCGATCGGGTGCGCGTGATCGTCGCCCAGTCGGGCGCCGCCCGGCTCGGCCGCTGGGTGGAGCAAGAGCGGAACGTCGCCGACGATTACCGCGAGGCGTTCGGCGAGGCGCCGCCCGCGATCACGGGCATTGCGCTCGCCACCGACACCGACGACACCCGCAGCCACGCCACCGCCTTTTACGGCGATGTCGCGTTCCTTTCCGCACCGGCCGACGAGCGATGAAGCGCCTGCTGCTCATCGGCGGGGGACACAGCCACGTCGAAGTGCTGTTGCGTTTCGCGCTCTCGCCCGAGTCCGGCGTCGAGCTGACGCTGGTGAATCCCTATCCGGTCGCCGGCTATTCCGGCATGCTGCCCGGGCTCGTCGCCGGCCATTACCGGCCGGAGGACTGTCACATCGATCTGCTCGCACTTGCAAGACGCGCCGCCTGCCGCTTTGTCGGTGGCGCAGTGAACGGCCTGCACGTGGATGCGAAGCTTGCATTCTGCGTCGACGGCCAGACGCTGCCGTGGGACATCGCCTCGATCGACATCGGCTCGCGGCCGACCACGCTGGAGGTGTCCGGCGCCGCCGAATACGCGCTCGCGGTCAAGCCGATCGATCGCTTTTTGCGGAGCTGGGACGCGCTGGTCGAAGAACAGCGCAAATGTCCGTCGGCGCTGCGCGTCACGGTGGTCGGCGGCGGAGCGGCTGGCGTCGAGACCGCGCTTGCCATGCAGCACCGGCTGCGCGGCGCGGGCGAAGCGCGTTTCTGTCTGATCACCGATATGCAGGACGTGCTACCTACTCACGCTGGAGCGGTGCGACGCATCTTCCGCCGCGTGCTGTCGGCGCGCGGCATCGAGGTGCATAGCGGGCGCAAGGTCGTCGCGGTTCGTCCCGACGCCGTGGTACTGGCGGGAGGCGCGGTCGTGGCCAGCGACGTCACCGTTTGGGCGACCGGCGCCTGCGCTCCGTTCTGGCCCGGCGCCTGCGGCCTCGCCACCGATGCCACGGGCTTCATCCGGATCGGCCCGACCCTGCAGAGCGTCAACCGGCCGGACGTCTTCGCCTCCGGCGACATTGCATCCATGGACACCATGCCGCGCCCCAAGTCCGGCGTCTACGCGGTACGCCAGGGGCCGCCGCTCGCCGAAAACTTGCGTCGTGCGTTGCGCGGACAGCCGCTCCTGCGCTACTCGCCGCAACGGCAGGCGCTCGCGCTGATCAGTACCGGCGACCGCCACGCGGTCGCCTCGCGCGGCCGGCTGGCGCTGGAAGGCGCGTGGGTGTGGAAATGGAAGGACTGGATCGACCGGCGATTCATGCGACGCTACGCACTCGAGTGAACTCGGCTCCCGCCCCGGCGACGAGTCGGAACGGCCGCGGACCGGGTTAAAGATGGCGCAGCCGGCGCCGCGCACGCGAGCGTGGCGGCCGCCGTGGTCCTCCGGCAGGCATTGCCGAAGTGGAGAATCGCGACCCGCTGCGACGCTCGAGGGTCTGGAAGGGTGCGCCCGGGCCAGTCCCGAAATCGAATGCTCGCATTCGACCTCCCTTGAACCCACGGAACAGCCGGGCGCAGACTGGGAATGCGCAACTCCCGTACCAATCTCCCGTGACGACTTTCGCTACACCGGAGCGAACGCGCAAAAAGTCACACCGCTCGGGAGATGGCGCAAGGTTGCCGATTCCTCGACAGCGCATGCCGTCGATTCCAAGGCAGCGCCGACTGCCGCGCTTAGGTAGTCAGAGCGGCCTTGCGGCATCCGCGTATCCAAAGCAGCTCGGCGCGTCCTCCGCGGCGACCGAAGACGATCGCGTTCTGGCCGAAGCGGCGCCCGATTTCGATCGCTTCCTCTTTGTCGACTCCCGGGACCAGCACGCTTCTCTCCGGCAACCAGCCCTCGCCGTGTGGAATACCGAGCCCTTCCAGGGCGGACAATCCCCTGGCGCGCAACGCCTCGAGCAGCGCGGCGTGACGGGCGTCGTTCTCCGGCGCGGCCAACCGCGCGGAGCCGGGATTGCACGCCGACACGAAAGCCCAGCTGCGCGCCGCGTGCGAATCCAGCAACGCGTCGAGCGCGGGATGTCGCTCCCCGATGCGGATGTCGATCGCTCCGGCCGGGGCTTCGACCCGATACACCGTACGCCGGTATGGCCCGGAAAGCGCGGCGCGGGAGGGCGCACCGCGGTTCATCGCTCGACGCTGACGACCAGGGTCGGCCATACGACGTAACCGAGAAAGGCTTCCGGCTCAATCAATACCACCGCTTTGCGCCGCAGCTCGCGCGCCGATGGTGTCTCGCCCTTGCGCAAATAGTTCTGCAATACTGCCACCGGGTCCTCGTCCGGCTCGCAGGACAGGGATCGCCCGGTGAGGCCGACGCGGCGGCCTTGATACGCGTCGGTATCGAGGGCGCTGCCGAACTTGGATTTTCCGTAATCCCGGTGGCTGACGAGGTGGTACGGGAACGCGGCCTCGGCATGTTCGGCGTAAAAGACCCAGACCTCGAACTCCCGCACCCCGGTCACGCCGTTCAGAAAATGCAGCGCGGCGTCTTCGCAAAGCGCGGAGCACAGCATTCTCCTGCGATACAGAAGGCTCCACTCCGGGTGGCGCGTGAAGAAGTCCTCGCGCTCCTCTCGCGCCAGCCGCGCAAGGCGCTTAAGGTCGGTCCTGGTGATGCGCTCGAAAGAACGCTCCGCATCCATCATCGGCGCCCGATGAACGGCGATCGGCAACAAAGATAGAGGCTCGGCAGGCGAGCACCCGTCACCGTGCGCCGGCGTTCAACCCATCGTATTGGGAACCCACTGGCTGCACCAGCCGTTCGGACTCACCTTTTCGTCCAGGATGGTGCAGACGCCGTCGCCCTGGTACAGAACGCACTTCGAGCAGGTCCGGCCGAGATAGGGCTCATCCTGATATCGAACCTCGGACTTCTTGCGCTTGCGCAACCCGGCGGGGGGTTTGCCCTGCTGCGCGCGCGCGGAAACGGCCGCTGCGCCCGCAAGCACCGCACCCGCGCGCAGGAAGCCGCGGCGCGTGATGCCTTTCCTGGTCTTGCCCATTTCTCCTCCGCCCGCCATGCAATCCGATTCGATTATAGCGAGCGATCCGCGACAGCACATCGAGAACGGCAGCGCCGGCGCGTCCCGGCCGGGACAGGTGATCTGCTAACGGCTCGTCCAGCCGGAACTGAAGGCTTGCGCCACACCGCTACCGGATCAGTCGTCCGCAGAAATCAGGCCGGCGCGGATCGCGTATCGAGTCAGACCGGCGACATCGCGGATGCCGAGCCGTTCCATGAGCATTGCGCGGTGGGTCTCGATCGTCTTGACGCTCAGATCCAACTGGTAGGCGATCTCCTTGGTGCCGAGCCCCTGCGCGATCAGGCGCAGGATCTCGCGTTGCCGCGGAGTCAGGCCGTCGTGCTCGCGCTCCGCCGCGGTGCGGCTGACGTAGCCGTCCACCACCGCGCGCGATACCGGGGGGCTCAGATAAGTCTCCCCGCGCGAGACCGCCTGCAACGCAATCTCCAGCTCCGCGGTCGCCGCCTCCTTGAGCAGATAGCCGGCCGCTCCGGCGCGCAGCGCCTGCAGCACGTACTCCTCGTTCGCGTGCATCGACAGGATCAGCACCCGCACCTGCGGATGGGCTGCGGTGATCTTCGCGGTGGCATTCAGGCCGTTGAGACTTTTCATCGCGATGTCCATGAGCACCACGTCGGGACCGTATTTTTCGATGAGCGCGGGCGCCTCCGCGCCGTCGGCCGCCTCCGCCACCACTTCCACGCCGCGTATCGTGGACAGCAGGGCGCGGATGCCGGCGCGCACCAGGTTGTGGTCGTCGATGACGATGACGCGAAGGGGCTTGTCCACGCTACGCTCCGTCGGCGCCGCGAACCTTCAGCGGCAGTTCCGCGCGCACCGTCGTCCCCTGCCCGGGCGCGGAGCCGATCTCGAACCGCCCGCCGGCGAGCATGATCCGCTCCTCCATGCCGGCAAGCCCGACGCTGCCGCCTCGCATGATGCGTGCGCGCGCCTCGGCGGTGTCGAACCCTTCCCCGTCGTCGCTCACCGAGAGGTGCATCCGGCCGTCCACGAGCCGCATGCGCAGTTCCACCCGGCTGGCTTTCGCGTGCCGCGCCGTGTTGGTCAGCGCCTCCTGGACGAAGCGGAAACAAGCCGTCTCCAGGCCCGACTCCAGCCTGCTCGGCAACGGGTCCGCCTCGAATACCGCCTGCCAGCCGCAAACCCGGCTTTGCTGGTCCAGATGCCAGCGCAGCGCGGCGATCAGACCGAGATCGTCGAGCTGCGGCGGCCGCAGACTGAGAGTGAGATCTCGCACGTTCATGAGCGTCCGGCTTGCCACCTCGGCAAGCTCGGCGAGCGAGATTCCGGCCTGCGGAGCGAAACCCGACAGCGCCAGCGTCTCGAGGCCGATCTTGAGCGCCGTCAGCGCCTGTCCGACTTCGTCGTGCAGTTCGCGGGCGATGAAACGGCGCTCGTTTTCCTGGATTCCGAGCACATGGGCGGAAAGATGCTTCAGCTTCTGGTTGGCATCCTGCAACGCTTGCTCCATCCGTCGGCGCTCGGTCACGTCCATGGTCGCGCCGATCAGCCTCCGCGGCTGTCCGTCTTCCCCGTTCATGACGAGACAGCGATCGAACACATGGGCGTAGGTCCCGTCTGGCCGCTGCAGCCGGTACTCGATGCCGCGCGATCCCTGCGTCATCGACTCCTCGCGGAAGAAGCGCCCGACGCGGTCCCGGTCGTCGGGATGCACCCGGGACGATCTCCAGGAGCCGGTAACCGCGCCGGCGGGCGGGCGTCCGAGCAGGTCAAGGGTCGCCTCGTTGCACCAGATGACGTCGGTGCGCAGATCCCAGTCCCAGATCCCGTCGCGCGTGGCCCGCACAACCATGCGCAGCCGTTCTTCACTTTCAACGAGCGCCTGCTCGACCCGCTTGCGCAGCCTGCGGTTCTCCGCTTCGGCGATCTCCCGCCTTACCGCTTGCGGCAGGCGGGCCAGGTTGTGTTTCATCACGTAGTCCTGGGCGCCGGCGCGCATCGCGTCGACCGCGACTTCCTCGCCGACCGCACCCGATACCAGGATGAAGGGAAGATCGGGTTCGACCTCCCGCACCGTGCGCAACGCGTCCAAGCCGGTAAATCCCGGCATCATGTAGTCGGACAGGACCGCATCCCAGCCTCCGCGCGCGAGCGCCTCCCGCAGTTCCGCGTCGGTATCCACGCGGGAGGTCTTCACGTCGAATCCGCCCCGCCTCAGCTCGTGCTCCACCAGGCGCGCGTCGTTTTCCGAGTCCTCGACGATCAGTACGCGCAGCTGTTCCGTCATGACTGCAATCCCCGAGAAGGAGGTTCCGGACACCCATTGGCCTGGCGGTACCTCGGTGCCGGATCAATCCATCGCAACATAGAACACTGTCTCACCCTCCCCGGGAAGAACGCCGAATTCTACCTTCGGCACCGGCGTCGGGTGGGTGAACTTACGGGCGTCATCGAGCGGATTCCGCCACGCCAGCCGAATCACATCACGCGATAGCGCTCGATGGCATCGCGTCGCACCTCGATGCCCAGGCCGGGGCCGGAAGGGATTTCCACCCGGCCATCGGCGATGTCGATCGGGCTCGAGATCAACTCGCGGCGGAACGGATGTGAGGAGCGGTCGTATTCGAGAATCGGTTCGCGGGCGAAGACTGCGTGGTGCGCAATCGGCAAGGCCGCGAGCAACTGCAGCGAAGCAGCCTGGGCCACGGCCGAACCCCACACGTGCGGATTGACCTCGATGCCGTGCGCCTGCGCCAGCGCGACAATGTGCCGGCAAGCGGTAAAGCCGCCGCAGGAACCGATGTCGGGCTGCACGACATCGACCGCGTGGTTGCCGAGCAGATCGCGAAAACCATACAGCGTATGCTCGTTCTCGCCGCCGGCGATCGGCACACGAAGCCGGGCGCGCAGTTCCGCGTAGCCCGCGACGTCTTCCGGCGCTACCGGCTCCTCGTACCAGCGCAGGTCGTATTCCTCGAGCGCGTAGCCGAGTCGAAGCGCCTCGGCGCGGCCGTAGGCGTGATTGGTATCCACCATGATCGTCACCGGCCGCTCGCCCAGCACCCGCCGCACCTCGCGCATGACCTCGATGTCGTCGTCGACGCCATAGCCGAGCTTGACCTTCATCGCCCGGAAACCGGACTCGAAGTGCATGAGCGCCTCCTCGCCCAGCCTTTTCGCTTCCCCCTGTCCCTTGATCCGGTAGAAGCCGGTGGCATACGGCCCCACGCTGGTGCGGAAGGCGCCACCGAGCAGCCTGTAGATCGGCACCTCGTGGTACTTTCCGGCGATGTCCCAGCATGCGATGTCCAGTGCGCTGATCGCCGCCACCACCGTGCCTTTGCGCCCGTAGTCGCGGGTCGCGTGGTACATGCGGTGCCAGAGCACTTCGGTGTCCAGCGGATCGGTACCGATCGCAAGCGGCATCAGCGCATGTTCGATCACGCTCGCCGCGATCTCCGGAGGCTCCAGCCCCTGCGCGAATGCCTCGCCCCAGCCGATGATTCCGTCATCGGTCTGCACTTCGACCAGTGTCGCGGAGCGTTGCCGGACCCAGCCCTGAGAGAATGCAAAAGGCTGGGAAAGCGGACTCTTCAGGACATGGACGCGGATTTGGGTGATTTTCATGGGTTGTCTTCTTCTCGGCGCTGCCGCCTCTGGATACCATCATAGCCTTCGCTGCTTGCCCATCGGCTATAAATATAGGGACTACCGGACGCCTAGGGGGGACAGATGTACCGGAAAATTCTGATTCCGACCGACGGATCGGAACTGTGCCGCACCGCCGCATCGAAGGGAATCGATTTCGCGCGCGAGATCGGCGCCCAGGTTGTCGCTTTTCATGCGATTCCGGCGACTTCCTACATGCTGTACACGGAGTCGGGGCCGAGCGATCTCATGGTAGAGCAGTTCGAAAAGGAGGCGCGCGCGCGCGGCGAGCGTCTTACGCAGGAGATCGCAGAAATCGCCGACAAGGCCGGCGTGGCCTGCGAAACCTTGTGCCTGATCAACGACCACCCCTGGGAGGGGATCATCGACGCGGCGACGCAGCGCAACTGCGACCTGATCTTCATGGCCTCCCACGGCCGGCGCGGCCTGTCCGCGCTGCTGCTGGGGAGCGAGACCACGAAGGTGCTGACCCACACCCGCATCCCGGTCCTGGTGTTTCGGTAGCGGGCGGCGGGCACCGCCCGAAACAAAACGGGGAGCGCTCGCCCGCACCTGCAAATGGCGCAGCAGCGCTCCCCGCGTCTGTCTGGTGCTGCTGCCCCGAATCGAACGGGGGACCTACTGATTACGAATCAGTTGCTCTACCGGCTGAGCTACAGCAGCGAAGGCGGCGGATTATACGCGCGCCGCGCTCCGAGCGGCAATCAGCGGTGCCCGAAGTTCGGCTTGCGCTTTTCGACGAAAGCGGCCATACCCTCCTTCTGGTCTTCGGTGGCGAACGCGGAATGGAAAAGGCGCCGCTCGAAACGCACGCCCTCGGACAGCGTGGTCTCGAATGCACGGTTCACGGACTCTTTCGCCATCATCACGATCGGAGCGGAGAGTTCGCAGATTTTCTCCGCGGCTTTCATGGCTTCGTTCATGAGTTCCGCGAGCGGCACCACGCGTGAAACCAGGCCGCAGCGCTCCGCTTCCTGCGCGTCCATCATGCGCGCCTGGCCGAGCAGCACCATCTCCATTGCCTTGGACTTGCCGACGAATCGCGGCAAGCGCTGCGTGCCGCCGGCGCCGGGGAGGATGCCGAGGTTGATCTCGGGCTGGCCGAATCTGGCATTGTCGGCGGCGAGAATGAAATCGCACATCATCGCCAGCTCGCATCCGCCGCCGAGCGCATAGCCGGCCACGGCCGCGATTACCGCTTTGCGACAGCGCGTCACCCGCTCCCACTCGGCGGTGATGAAATCCGACTTGTAGACATCCATGTAGGACTTGTCTTTCATCGCCTTGATGTCGGCGCCCGCGGCAAACGCCTTCTCATTTCCGGTGAGGATCATGCAGCCGATGCGGTCGTCGGCCTCGAAGGCATCCAGGGCCATCGACAGCTCTCTCATGAGTTCCGGCGACAGCGCATTCAGCGCCTTCGGTCGGTTCAAGGTGACGATGCCGACGCGGCCGCGCGTCTCGATCACTATGTGCTCGTATGCCATGCAGCGGTTCCTTTCGAGGTTCGTTTTGTGGATCCGGCGCGCTTCCGAAGATAACGACGACACGCGGGGAGATCATGAAGTGAGGGACGATTCTATTCGATAAGCGTCGGCCTAAAAACCGACGCCGAGCAGGCGGTGCAATCAGGCATGGTCCGGTGACGCGTGCCCGACCGGCGATTGGCAGAAGAAATGGAAAAGCGCGGGACCCGCTTCGGCGGGCAACAGTCAGGCGGCGGACTTGGCTCGCCGGACCCGGACGATGACGTCCATCCCTTCGGCGACCATGCCATCCGGCAGGCTGGGCAGTCGGGATATCTGAACCTCGGAGGCGGAGATATCGGTCAACTGTCCCGACTCCACGTCGTAGATGTGATAGTGCGGCTCGGTGTTGGGATCGTAGAACACCCGGTTCGGATCCACGATCACCTCCCGGATCAAACCTTTCTCCAGGAACAGGTTCAGCGTGTTGTAGACGGTGGCCTTGGAGGTCTCCGAATGGCGCTCGTTGACGATGGCCATGATCTGATCCGCAGACAGATGCTCCCGGCGGGAAAACAATGTGTAGGCGATTTCGATCCGCTGATGCGTCGGATTGATCCCATGCGCACGAAGCGTTTCCGCAAGGCTGTCGCGGTTGAAATGAATGTCGTGCATGTGCGGATTATAAGTTCCGGATTGGACTTCGTCTAATTCCAAAAAAACACCGGCTAATCAGGCTCTTTTCGTACCTCTGCGGGTGCGGTCATGTGCCCTTGCCCGGCTTTCCGGCCGCACAAGAGGACCGGACGAAGGGCTTCCCTTGGGGTGGTCTTTCCCAGGGCATTCGAAGGCGCTCCGCTTCGCCGCTTCGATCCCTGTGCCGCCGCTCGTCCTGAAAATTTGCACGTTCATCGGACGATGCTGGAATCTCGGTTTGGTGATTACTAGCATTCATCCTGCATACATGGGAGGGAACGCGGAAATGAGGCAATTCGCTCGCACGACCTGCACTGCGAGGCGCTCCGGTGCTGGCGGCTTCACGCTGATCGAACTGATGATCGTGGTCGCCATCATCGGGATTCTCGCGTCGATCGCCTACCCGGGCTACCAGCGCTACGTGCAGCGCGCCAATCGCGCCGCCGCCCAGCAGTTCATGCTCGATCTGTCGAGCCGGGAACAGCAATACCTGCTCGACGCCCGCGCGTACACCGCGACGATCGGCGTCGGCGGCCTTAACGTCACGGTGCCGGCGGAGGTCACGCCGAACTACAACATCACGATCGCCGTCGACAACACCGCCGCCCCGCCCACGTTCACAATCACCGCCACCGCCATCGGCAGCCAGGTCTCGGACGGTGATCTGACGCTCAACAACCTCGGGCAGAAGACGCCCTCCAACCTGTGGTGAAGGGTCCGACCATGACTGCCGCAAGGCGCGAGCGCGGCCTGCCGGCGCATCGACCGGCTCGGGGGTTCACGATCATCGAGGCACTGGTCACGCTGGCCGTGCTGGCCATCCTGACCACGATCGCGGTCCCCAACATTACGGCCTGGATCGTTTCGGCGCGTGTCCGTGCAGCGGCAAGCGACGTCTATAGCGCGCTCATCTTTGCCCGCAGCGAAGCCGTGAAGCGCAGCAGCAACGTCGATATCGTGCCCGCAGGAACATGGTCCGGCGGATGGAACGTGCAGGTCGGCGCCGTGGTATTGCAGACCCAGGCTGCCTACCCTTCCTCGCTCACATTCACCGGCCCGCCCGGGACGGTGACCTATGGGCGCGACGGCCGTTTGACCGGCGTGTCGAACGTCACTTTCACCGTCAGCGGCATTACCCAATCCGGCGCGGTCCGCTCCCGCACGGTAAGCGTGGATCTGAGCGGGCGGCCGAGCGTGAAGTAAGGGAGGAGTCGCATGAAATCCCAATCCTGCAGACACAATCGGCGCGCGCAACGCGGATTCTCGATGCTCGAGATCCTGGTGACCATTCTGATCCTGCTGCTCGGGCTTCTCGGGCTGGCGGGACTTCAAACCCGCGCCCATACGGCGGAGCTGGAGTCGTACCAACGCGCGCAGGCGCTCATCCTCGCCTCGAAGATGGTCGACATTCTGCGCGCCAACCGGCATACCGCGCGTTGTTTCGCCGTCACGGCCCCGACGGCGGGCACGCCTTTTCTCGGCACGACTGGAGGCGGACACAGCTCGCCCATTTCCTGCGCACTCGGCACAACGGCGGAAAACGCCATGGCCAACGCGCTGTTCGCCGAGTTGGATAGCGATCTGCAGGGCGCGGCGGAAGCGCTGTCAGGCGCCCTGGTTGGCGCAATGATCGGGGCGCGCGGCTGCATCAGCTACGACTCGACCACCGATCTTCTGGACCCTGTCACCGGGGCAACCATGAATGGCACCGGCCTGTTCACGGTAGCCGTGGCCTGGCAGGGGCTGAACGACACAGTCGCACCTTCGAATACCTGCGCCATGGGGCTCTACGGATCGGAGACCAAGCGTCGCGTCGTGGTGCAAACCTTCCGCTTCGCACGAACGCAATGAGGTCGAACATGACCCGCGCACACATCCACGCTTCTCAGGCAGGCCTGTCCATCGTCGAGCTGATGATCGCCATGGCGCTCGGCCTGCTGCTCATGACATCGGTCGGCAGTCTCTTTGTCAACACGAGCCGGTCCAACACCGAAGTCCAAAAGGCCGCGCAGCAGATCGAAAACGGACGTTACGCAACGGACACGCTCTCCGACGACTTGAAGCTCGCTGGATTCTACGGCCAGTTTTCGGCGCTGCCCCCGGTTCCGGCAACGGCGGATCCCTGCGAAACCGCGAGCGCGACAAATCTGTACAACGCCATGGCCTTACCGGTCCAGGTGTTCCGGCCTTCGAGCCTCACGACCTATCCGGACCTGTCGACCACCACGTGTGCAGCGACGCTGCTGACAAACGCGAACCTTTCCCCCGGTTCGGACGTCATCGTGGTGCGCCGCGCGTCCACGGCGATACTGGGCGCGACCGGAACGGCGGTAAGCGGCGAAGTCTATCTCCAGGCGAACCCCGACACGGCACAGATCCAGTTCGGCAATGGCGGCGTCCCCGGCATCTCGGGCACCGCCGACGGCAGCGCGCTCACGATCCGGAACAAGATCGGCAATGCCGCGGACATCCGCAAGTATGAAGTCCACGTCTATTTCGTGGCGCCCTGCAGCAGCGGCTCTGCGGCAAACGGCGTCTGCCAGGGCGGCGACGACACCATTCCGACACTGAAGCGCCTCGAGCTCAAGGTCGATCCATCCACGGGAACGCGGGGAATGGTCGTCAGCCCGATCGCGAACGGCATCCAGTACCTCAAGGCCGAGTGGGGCATTGACAACAGCCCGGCGGCGATAAACGTGGACACCGGTCTCATCGGGGACGGCACGCTGGACGTCTACACGGCCACGCCCACCGCGATCGACCTCACCAACGCGTTGACGGCAAGGCTCTACCTGCTCGCGCGCAACACCGAGACGACCTCCGGCTACGTCGATTCCAAGACCTACACGCTCGGCACCGTTCCCGGCACGACGACCTCGGTCACCAACGACGCCTTCAAGCGCCACGTTTTCGTCTCCGAGGTCAAGCTGACGAACATGGCCGGCCGCAAGGAGATTCCGCAATGAACATGCGCAAGCAGAGCGGCGCGACGCTGGTCGTCAGCCTCATCATGCTGGTCGTCCTGACCATGTTCGCCATTTCCGCGATCAACCTGTCGTCGGTGAACCTGAAAATCGTCGGCAACATGCAGGCCCAGAAGCAGATGGAGTACGCGGCCCAGGACGCGATCGAACAGATGCTCAGCAGCGCGTCGTACTACAGCCTGACGCCCATCGCCCAGACCTTCACGTCGTCTGGATTCACGGTGTCGGTCTCCGCCCCGGTGTGTATCCGCAGCGTTCCGGCGACGGGGTACAGCGCCACCACCAACATCTCGCCCGAAGACGACGACTGGGAGCTGCTCGCCAGCGTGACCGACGCGCTCACCGGCGCAAGCATTCGCGTTCACCAGGGCTTTCGTCTGCGCGCACTAGCAGGCAACTGCCCGTGACATTTATTCCAGGAGAGACGTCATGAAGAAGTTCTCATGCATCCTCAAGCCCTTGCTCTGCATCGCGCTGGCGGCAGCGAGCGTTGCGGTTCACGCGCAAGGCACTTTCAACCCGGTGAACGACGACACGGATATTTTCCTCGCCAACCCGAGCTTCAATGCGCAACGGCCGAACGTCCTCATCATTCTGGACAACACCGCGAACTGGAACACACCGTTTGTCAACGAGAAGAACGCACTCGTCACGGTGGTCAACAGCCTGACCAGCAGCTACAACGTGGGGCTGGCGTTCTTCGACGAGTCTGGGGGATCGAATACCGACAGCCACGGCACCTACATCAAGTTCGGCATCCGCCAGATGACAGATACGAACAAGAACGCCTTGTCCTCCATCGTCAACGGCCTGGATAAGCTTGCAGACAAGGGCAACAACAACGAAGTCGACCTGGCGATGGCCGAGGCCTACGCGTACTACCTCGGGAAACCGGCGATCCATGGCTTCGGCCAGGTCAAGCGCGATTTCGCGGGAAACACCGCCAACAACCCCTTGGCAGCGGGCCTGCCGGGCAACGCCCTGGCCAATGGCACGACGAGCACGTATACCTCGCCGATCGTGGACCCCTGCCAGAAGAATTTCATCATCTACATCAGCAACGGGCCGGCCAATGAAAACTCCAGTGCGCTTACGGAAGCCCAGAATTATCTTTCCAATCTCGAAGGCCTCGGCGGCGGCGTACCGCCAGTGATCAGCATCAGCCCCAGCGGTCAGCAGGGCAACTGGGCGGACGAGTACGCGCAATTCTTCGCCAACTCCGACCTCAGCGGAACGCAATCCGGCAGCCAGAACATCATCACCTATACCATCGAGGTCGATCCGACGACCACAGGTCAGGGCCCGGGCATGACTGCGTTGCTGCAGTCGATGGCGGTCCACGGCAAGGGAAAATACTTCGGCGTCACCGACGCCGGCGCCGGCGCGCAGATCGTCCAGGCGCTGAACCAGATTTTCCAGGAAGTACAGGCGGTCAACACCGTGTTCGCCGCCACCACGCTGCCGGTCAGCGTGAACGTGCGCGGCACGAACCTGAACCAGGTCTACATCGGCGTGTTCCGGCCCGACGCCTATCTCGCGCCGCGCTGGTTCGGCAACCTGAAGCTCTACGACCTGCAGCTCAATACCTCGACCAACACGGTGTTCCTGGCGGACGCCAACGCCAACCCTGCGGAAAACGCGAGCACCGGTTTCATCACCGGCTCGGCGCTGAGCTTCTGGACGACAGGCTCCAGTTTCTGGGCGTACCGCGACCCAAGCGTGAACGGCGTGGGCGGCGCCTCCGACGCGCCGGACGGAGACCTGGTGGAAAAAGGCGGCGTGGCGGAGCAACTGCGGATCGCGTTCGCCACCGACCAGAGCACCCGCAATCTGTACACCTGCACCCAGGGCAGCTTCGGCAACTGCGCCAACGGCAGCGCGCTCAACGCTTTCCCGTTCTCGACCAGCAACACGGACATCACGGCGGCCGCGCTCGCGATCAACGTGAACTTCCTGCAGTCGCTCACCGGTTACCAGACCAAGGCGGTGACCAATCTCACCGACCGGCTCGGCGTCGTGCTCAATAACGCCTCATCGTCGGCGGTGAGCGTTACCAGCATCGACAACGGCGGCACGACCGTGGCCGTGAGCAATCTCACGACTTCGGTACCGAAGACGGTCACGACCCTGGACGCACGGGTCAGCGGCACCGGCACCGTGTCGATCTCCAAGGTGCAGAAGGTCAGCGGCAGCATCACCATCACCACCGCGACGGCGCACGGCTTCGCGAACGGCGCGAGCGTGACGATCAGCGGCAGCGTGAGCGGCGTCAACGGTACCTGGACCATCAGCAGCGTCACGTCGACGACCTTCGTGATCGGCGCCAGCGGCTCGCCGAGCTGCTCGGCGAACTGCGGCACGGTAACCGGCTCCGCACTGGTCAACTCCACGACGGCAAAGGCCAGCGTGGCGGCCCACGGCTATGCGAACGGCCAGTCGGTCACCATCAGCGGCGCGTCGCCGTCCGCCTTCAACGGCACCTTCAACATCACCGTCGTCGATGCCAACACCTTCACCTACGTGCTGTCGTCGGCGGAGGGACTGGCAACGGTGGCGAGCGGCTATACCGCCATCACCGCATCCGGCAACACGACCACCGCCACCGCGACCACCGCCACCAACCATGGCTTCTCGGCGGGCAATTCGATCGTGATCAACGGGGCGAGCCCTGCCGGCTACAACGGCAGCTTTACCATCACCTCGGTCCCGGCGGCCAATCAGTTCACCTACACGGTGAGCACCGCGCTCGCGCCGAATACCGGCTCTCCGGTCTACGCGACGAAAGGCGGAAGCACGACGGCCACCGTGACGCTCGCGGCGATTCCTGTCCCCGCGTTCAGCAACGGGCAGTCGGTCACGATTAGCGGCTCCAATATCGCCGGCTATAACGGCACCTTCCCGATCTCGTGCTCGCCGAGCCCGTGCGGCACCACGTTCACGTACACGCCCAGCGCTTCGGTCCTGCCGAACAACCCCACCGGCACGATCCAGGCCTCGACCGGAACCCAGCCGCTGGTGACTGCGACCACGAGCGGCCTGCACGGATTCACGAACGGCCAGTCGGTCACGATCAGCGGATCGGGTTCTCTGGACGGCACCTGGACGATCGCCAACGCCGGCGGCAATTCCTTCCAGTTCTGCACCACCGGCATCACGTCGACGACACCGATCGTAACTTGCAATGCGGGGATCCCGGCCTCGGCGCCCACGGGCTCGCCGACGGTCCGGCCGGCAACGCCGGTTGCCTACGCGACCGTTCCAAATCATGGGTACGGCGCGGCCGGAAGCACCGTGAGCGGGGTGTTGATTGCGGGCGGCGTACCTGCCGCCTACAACGGCACGTTCACGATCACGATTCTCGACGCCAATACCTTCACCTACCCGCTTTCCAGCACGCCCGGGCCGAACACCGGAAATACGGTCACCTCGTCGATTCCGACCACGACCGCTATCGCAGTGGCGACCAACCACGGATTCACCAGCGGGCAATCGGTCCAGATCGCAGGCGCAACCCCGAATGCATTCAATGGCACCTTCACCGTGACCGTGCTCGACCCGAACACGTTTACCTACACGCTGGCCTCGGCACAGGGAAACGCGAGCGGCGCGATGACCGCGACCGCGACCGGTGGCGCCAGCTCCACCGAGCGGGACAACGTCATCAACTGGGTACGCGGCCAGGACAACTTCCAGGACGAAAACCTGAACGCGAGCTTCACCGACATCCGCGCCTCGGTGCACGGAGACGTCCTGCACTCGCGGCCCGCGGTGGTGAACTACAACCGCCGCACGGGAACCGCCGCCGATACCGACGTATACGTCTTCTACGGCTCGAACGACGGCATGGTTCACGCCGTGAAGGGCGGCTTCTCCAGCGCCTCCGGGGACCCCGCCGCGGGTAGCGAAGTGTGGGGCTTCGTTCCCCAGGAATTCTTCCCCAAACTGCGCAGACTGCGGAACAATTCGCCGACGATCAGCCCGTTCAACAAGAAGCCCTATTTCGCCGACGGCGAGATCAACGTGTACACGCTGGACCATAACGGCGACGGCAAGATCGATACCACGGTCGATCCCCTGGATCAGGCGCTGATCTTCGTCTCCGTGCGGCGCGGCGGCCGTTTTCTCTATGCGCTAGATGTCAGCAGCCCGCTCAATCCCAAGCTGCTGTGGAAGGTATCGAACACCACCCCCGGCATGGAGGAACTCGGCTACACGTGGTCGGACCCGAGCGTGGTGAGCAGGACCAATGCGACTGCCGGTCCGGTGCTGATCTTCGGGGCCGGCTATGACGCGAGTGTCGAGGACATCCCTCCTACGGCGATCGGCACGGTGGCGACGAATTCGATTACCACGAACACCAACGTCACGCAGGATTACACGGCCAACACGACCTACAATCGCAGCATGGGCCGCGGCATCTTCGTGCTGGACGCGCTCACCGGAAACGTGCTGTTCGCCGCATCTAGCCAACCCGCTCCCAGCGACTTTCCCGCCTCGGCGGTCTATCTGCAGGTCCCCGGGATGACCTGCTCGATTTCCTCTGACGTTGCGGTGCTCAGGAACCGCGGCGGGTCGGTGCTGAACCGGGCATACGTCGGCGACACCTGCGGAAACCTGTGGCGGCTCGACTTCAACGATTCCAATATCGCGAATTGGACGGTCACCCAGATCGCGTCGATCGGTAATTGGAGCACGACCACGGGGCGCCGGAAATTCCTGTTTCCGCCGGACGTGGTCTACAGCAACGGTTTCGACGCGCTGCTGATCGGTAGCGGCGACCGCGAGCACCCCTTCGATACGACGGTCACGAACCGGATGTACATGTTCGAAGACCAGGGCACGAGCACCTCGCCCATCACCGGCAATGTTTCCACTCTGCCGGTGCAGAGCCCCGCGGGAACGGTTCCTGTGATCACGGAAAGCGCGCTGTTCGACGCGACCAGCAACTGCGTCCAGGATCCGTCGGGATGCCCGGCGGGCACGACCCCGGTCACCGCGCAGACGCAACTGGCCAGCTCGAGCGGATGGTTCATCACGCTGGGCACCGGCGAGAAGGTCGTGGGGAATGCGGTCACCCTAGCGAACACCACGTTCTTCAACACCAACCAGCCTTCTGCGACTGCCGGCGGCGGCGCCTGCGGCAGCAACCTCGGGATCGCGCGCGAGTACCAGGTGAACTTCCTCAACGCTGCCGCGGCGAACGACCTCAACCCGGGCGGCGGGCTCACCACGGCCGACCGGTCGCAGGTTCACGCCGGCGGCGGTTATCTGCCGTCGCCGGTGCCGGTAGTGGTGCAGATCGCTGGCCAAACGGTGCAGGCCGTCATCTCCGGGGTATCGGTGCAGCAGGCGCCCGGCGCGACGCTGCAATCGCGGCTGCGCAAGTACTGGTACAAGGAAACGGAGTAACGGGCGGGCGGCATGGTGCTCGCAGCGCGTGAATGGCGCGATTCCCAATCGCTCATGCACCCGACGACGTTTCACCGCTTGGATCGACGATCGATGAATTTGCCGCTGGGAATCTTCCCCATCGATCGTTGCCCCGAGTCGCGACTCGCGGCAGGGCTCGCGGTTTCGGTCCTGCTGCACGCGGCAGTGGCCATGGGTGTCGCTCCCAACATGCCGACGAGCGTGACCTCGCCGTCCCCCGCGACGCTTACCGTCACCCTCCTGCCGGCGGAACCAAAGCCGGCGGCGGCGCGAGTCGAACGCCGGCACGCAGAGATGTCACGCGCAGCGCCTGCCGGCGCGAACCCTGGGCCGCTCGAGTCCGACGGAAGGAACACGCAGGCTGCGTCCGCTTCGCCGCACCTGGTCTCGCTCGCGTTGCCGCCCGGGCCGCACTACTTCTCAGCCAAGGAGATCGATACGCCGGCCGAAGCCATCAACGACGTGCTGTTACGCTATCCGCCGGAGGCCTATGAAAAAGGCGTCTCCGGCGAGGTAAAGCTGCGAATCTGGATCAATGAGAGGGGCGAAGTTGACAAGCTCGAAATCGTCGATTCCAAGCCGACCGACGTCTTCGATGCGGCGGCGATCGAAGCGGCAAAACAGCTGCGCTATTCGCCCGCCATCAAGGACGGAACGCCCGTCAAGAGCTTCAAGACCGCCGTCATCTCGTTCGATCCCACAACCGAGCCGCTGAGATAGCGGGTGGGCACGCCGCTCACCGCGCCTGTCTAAGCCAGCAACGCTCTCGGCAGGGGGAATGTGACCTTCTCGGCGATACCGTCGAGGTCCCGCACTGTGCCGGCGCCGAGCATCCTCAACCGGTCAACGACGGCCTGCACCAGGATCTCCGGTGCCGAAGCCCCGGCAGTCACTCCGACGACTTTTTTGCCAGCAATCCAGTCCGATTTCAGGTCCTCGGCCCGGTCCAGCATGTAGGCCGGCACGCCGAGGTTGGCCGCGACTTCGCGCAGGCGGTTGGAGTTCGAGCTGTTGGGCGAGCCGACGACGATCACGACGTCGCAGCGCTTCGCCATCGCTTTCACGGCATCCTGACGATTTTGCGTCGCGTAGCAGATGTCGTCCTTCTTCGGACCGACGATTTTCGGGAAGCGCCGCCGCAGCGCTTCGGTGATCGCGCGCGCATCGTCCACCGAGAGCGTGGTCTGCGTCACGAAGGCGAGGTTGCCCGGATCCTTGACCGCCAGCCTGTCGACATCCCCGACCGATTCCACCAGATACATGCCCTGCGCCACCTGACCCATGGTCCCCTCGACTTCAGGATGGCCTCGATGGCCAATCATGACGATCTCCCGCCCCTGGTCGCGCATGCGCGCGACTTCCGTGTGCACCTTCAGCACCAGCGGGCAGCTCGCGTCGAAGACGCGCAGCCCGCGCGACTCAGCCTCCCTGCGCACCGCGAGCGAGACGCCGTGCGCGCTGAACACCACGGTCGCGCCGACGGGAATGTCGGACAGCTCCTCGACGAACACGGCGCCCTTGGCGCGCAAATCGTCGACCACGTACTTGTTGTGGACGACTTCATGGCGCACGTAGATCGGCGCGCCGTGCACGGCAAGCGCACGCTCGACGATTTCGATGGCGCGGTCGACGCCGGCGCAGAAGCCGCGGGGATTGGCAAGCAGGACTTCCATGGATCCGGATTCTACCCGCAGACGATAACCTTCAGAGCCACGGAGGGCACAGAAAGAAAACCTTGCCCGAGATGTTCTTTGGGCCTTCGCGTCGAAGTGTCCTCTGTGTTCACCGTGGCGCAGGATTTCCCGCCCACCGCTTCAGCCGGCGGGACGGCTTTCCTGGTGAGAGAAGCGCTGTTCTTTCCACGGGTCGGCTTCGTTATGGTAGCCGCGCACCTCCCAGAATCCCGGCCGGTCCTCGGCGTGGAACTCGATGCCGGTGAGCCATTTCGCGCTCTTCCAGCCATAACGCTTCGGCACCACCAAGCGTACGGGTCCGCCGTGCTCGTGGGAAAGCGGCCTGTCGAAAACGCTGTGCGCGACGATCACGTCGTCATCCAGCAGCGCCTCCAGCGGCAGGTTCGTCGTGTATTCGTCCGCACCGTGCAGCGTCACGAATCTCGCTTCGTCCTTCGGAGCGGCGCGCAGGACCACGTCGCGGGCGAGCACGCCCCGCCAGTTCATGTCGAGTCGGGACCAGTGGGTCACGCAGTGAAAATCGGCGGCGAGCTCGACTTGCGGCAGCCGATTGAACGCATCCCAGTCCAGATCGTGCGGGTTGTCCACCAGGCCGAACAGCCGCAGACGCCACTCGTCGAAAGACAGGAAAGGCGCCTGTCCGAGGTCTAGCACCGGAAAATCGAATACCTGTTTCTGGCCGGGCGGAATGCGCGGATTGTCGCCCTGCTTCGACGGCCGTGCGCCGCGCTTGGCTGCCGCGATCTTGGCCGCAATCACTTTGCTCCAGTTGGGCATGGCAGTGCTCCTTGCGAACAGGACTTGGTCGGGGAAAGGATGCCCGCCTTACCGTCCGCCTGTCGCGGCACGTTGGACCCGCCCGCGGCGGAAACTATCCCAGATCAACAGAGCCGCCCCGACGGTGATGCAGGAGTCGGCCAGATTGAACGCAGGCCAGTGCCAATCGTGCCAATGCAGCAGCACGAAGTCCACCACGGCACCGAACAGCAGCCGGTCGATCACGTTGCCCAGCGCCCCGCCCAGTATGAGCGCCAGCGCGAGGCATTGAACGGCATCCCGCCGGTGCCGGAAGATGAGGTAAACCAGCCCCGCCGAAACCGTCATGGCGACCGCCACGAAGAACCACCGCTGCCAGCCGGATTCGGCGGCGAGAAAGCTGAACGCCGCGCCCGGATTGTAGGTCAGCACCAGTGATAGAAACGGCAGGATTTCGACCGCGGAACCGGGATGCAGCGTGTGGACCATGACATATTTGATGCCCTGATCGAGGCTGATCAGCACGCCGCTGAATCCCAGCCACACCCAGGGATTATGCATACAGGCGCGGCTCCCCGGCTCCGAACAGGTTGGCGGTGCAACGGCCGCACAGCTCGGGGTGCGCCGGGTCATGCCCGACATCGGCGCGGTAATGCCAGCAACGCTCGCACTTCCTGTGCGGGCTGGCCGTCACCCGGATCGCCTCGTTTCCGTTCGCACGCGAGAGCCTTGCCTGCGAGGTGATCAGCACGAAACGCAGGTCGTCGCCCAGCGAAGCGAGCAGGTCGTGGCGTTCGCCGTTGACCGATATCTCCACCTCGGCCTGCAGCGAGGAGCCGATGCCGCCTGCGGCGCGCACCTCCTCCAAGCGCTTGAGCACCTCGGAGCGAATCTCGCGAATGCGGTCCCAGCGCGCCAGCAGGTCGGCCCCGGTATCGGGGAATTCGTACCAAGTATGGAAGAAGACGCTGTCGTCCGCGGCGCGGGTGAAGAGCGGCCACGCCTCTTCCGCGGTAAAGGACAACACCGGCGCCATCAGGCGCAGCAGGCTGTGGGTGATGTGCCAGAGCGCGCTCTGCGCCGCCCGCCGCGCCGGGGAATCCTTTGCCGCGGTGTACAGACGATCCTTGAGAATGTCGAGGTAGAAACCGCCGAGGTCTTCCGAGCAGAACGTCTGCAGCCGCTGCACGACCAGATGGAAATCGAAGGCCGCGTAGTCCTTTGCGAGCTGCGCCTGCAGCCGGGCCGCCATCTGCACCGCGTAGCAGTCGATCTCCAGCCACCGGGAAGGCGGCAGGGCGTGCACCGTCGGATTGAAGTCGGCGGTGTTCGCGAGCAGGAAGCGCAGCGTGTTGCGGATGCGGCGATAGCTCTCCACCACGCGCTTCAGGATCTCGTCGGATATCGACAGCTCGCCGGAATAATCGGTCGCGGCGACCCACAGTCGCAGGATGTCCGCACCCAGCGTATCCATCACCTTCTGGGGCGCGATGACGTTGCCGAGCGACTTGGACATCTTGCGTCCCTGCCCGTCCACCACGAAGCCGTGGGTGAGCAGCCCGCGATAGGGCGCGCGCGCGTCCATCGCGCAGCCGGTGAGCAGCGAAGACTGGAACCAGCCGCGATGCTGGTCCGAGCCCTCGAGGTAGAGGTCCGCAGGTTTCGCCAGACCTTCGCGCTTGGCGAGCACCGACGCATGGGTGGTGCCGGAGTCGAACCACACGTCCAGCGTGTCGGGCACCTTGCGGAAGTTCCTCGCCTCTTCGCCTAGCAGTTCTTCTGCCTCGAGCGAGAACCAGCCCTCGATGCCTTCCTTCTCGACCCGCTTCGCCACCTGCTCGAGCAGATCCGGGGTACGCGGATGCAGCTCGCCGGTTTCGCGGTGCACGAACAGCGCCATCGGCACGCCCCAGTTGCGCTGGCGCGAGACGCACCAGTCGGGTCGGTTCGTGATCATCGCCTCCAGCCGCGCGCGGCCCCAAGCCGGGTAGAAGTCGGTCGCCATGACCGCCGCCTTGGCGATCTCGCGCAAAGTCCTGCCTTCGCCCTCTTCCATGCCGATGAACCACTGGCGGGTGGCGCGGAAGATGATCGGGGTCTTGTGTCGCCAGCACACCGGATAGCTGTGGCGCACGGTGTCCACGCGCACCAGCCGCTTGCGCTCCTCGAGCGCGCGGATGATGACGTCGTTCGCCTTCCACACCGACAGCCCGCCGACCAGGGGTATGCGCGGGAAGAACACGCCGTCGTCGTCCACCGGGTTGTCCACCGGCAGGTTGTAGCGGCCGCCAACCTCGAAGTCCTCCAGACCGTGCGCCGGCGCGGTGTGCACCAGCCCGGTGCCGGTATCCAGCGTCACATGCTCGCCGAGAACGATCGGCACCTCGCGCTCATAGAACGGGTGCTCGAGCAGGACTCCCTCGATTTCGGCGCCTTTGAATTCGGCGGCGATGCTCCAGCGGTCGACCCGATACGCCTGCATGCATTTCGCGGCCAGGTCCTTGGCGAGCAGGAACAGCCCCGCCTCGAAGCGCACCAGCACATAGTCGAAGTCCGGATGCACCGTCACCGCCTGATTCGCGGGCAGCGTCCATGGCGTGGTGGTCCAGATGACGACATAGACAGGTTCATGGATATGCGAGATGCGAAGCCGCTTGGCGAGATCGCCGCTGTCGACGACCTTGAAAGCGACGTCGATCGCGGGCGAGGTGCGGTCTTCGTACTCGACTTCGGCTTCGGCCAGTGCCGAGCGGCAGTCCAGGCACCAGTGCACCGGCTTGGCGCCCTGGTACAGATACCCCCGATCGTAGATCCGGCCGAGCGCGCGGATGATGTCGGCCTCGGTCTGGAAGTCCATTGTGCGGTACGGATGCTCCCAGTCGCCCAGCACGCCGAGCCGGATGAAATCGCGGCGCTGACGGTCGATCTGCTGGGCGGCGTAGTCGCGGCACAGCTTGCGGAACTGCGCCGCGGGAATGTTCTTGCCGTGCGCCTTCTCGACCTGGTGCTCGATCGGCAGGCCGTGGCAATCCCAGCCGGGCACGTAAGGCGCATCGAAGCCGGCCAGGGTTTTCGATTTGACCACGATGTCCTTCAGGATCTTGTTCACCGCGTGGCCGATATGGATGTCGCCGTTCGCATACGGCGGACCGTCGTGCAGGATGAACTTCGGCCGGCCCTTGGCCCTGTCCCGGATGCGCTGGTAGAGCTTGCGCTGCTGCCAGTCCTTCACCCAGCCCGGCTCGCGCCTGGCGAGGTCGCCGCGCATCGGGAAAGCGGTGTCCGGAAGGTTCAGAGTGTGCCGGTAATCGCCCATGCGTCGTTCGCTGCCTGAGATTCAGTTCGAGGCCGCAGTCGCCGGCCGGTCGAAGTAGCGTCTTGCCGCTTCCACGTCGCGGCCGATCTGCGCCACCAGTTCGTCGACCGTTGCAAATTTCGCCTCGTCGCGCAGCTTGGTCAGGAAGCGCACCGTGATCCGCCTGCCGTAGATGCGACCGTCGAAGTCGAGCAGGTGCACTTCCAGCGTCGGCTGGCCGCCCTCCTTCACCGTCGGACGCAGGCCCAGGCTGGCCACGCCCGGATGTGGGTGGGGACCCACCCCCCCGACCTCGACCACGAAGATCCCGGTGAGCGGCGCTCTAAGGCGGTTCAGCCGCACGTTGGCGGTGGGATAGCCGAGCTTCTCACCGAGATTGTCGCCGCGCACGACGCGGCCGGTGATCGAATAGCGCCGTCCCAGCAGGCGATGCGCCTGCTCGAGGTCGCCCGCGTCCAGGCAGGCGCGCACTGCGGTGCTCGAAACCCGCATACCGTCGATCGCGACGCTGTGCATCGCGTGCACCTCGAAGCCGAACCGCGGCGCCAGCCGCTGCAACAGGCCGAAATCCCCGCTGCGCCGCGCACCGAAGCGGAAATCGTCCCCGACCAGCAACCACCGCGCGTCCAAGCCCCGCGCGAGCACGTCGGCCACGAATGCTTCCGCGGAAAGTTGGGCGAAGCGGTAGTCGAACCGTGCGACGTAGACGCGCTGCACGGCACACTGGGCGAGCAGCTCCAGTTTCTCGCGCAAGCTGGTAAGCCGCGCCGGCGCCTGATCGGGGGCGAAGAATTCCTGCGGCTGAGGCTCGAAGGTCAGCAGCGCCGCCGGCAAGCCCCTGGCGTGTGCGGCATCGCCCAGGCTGGCGAGCATCGCCCGGTGGCCGAGATGCACGCCGTCAAAATTGCCGATGGTCAGCGCGAGCGGCCGATCCGCCCGCTGCGGGACGCCCCGAAATACCTGCATGAACGGAATGAGGGAAATCGAGAAAAGCTTGAATTCTAGCGATTTTGACTACAACGTTGGCAGGTATTCCTCAACCGGGAAGGCGGTGCTGCTCCAATGCCCACGCGGCAATCATCGCCGTCAACTGCTGCGATTCGCCGATCGCCGGCGTCGTCCTGAGGACAACAGAAGGAAAACGCTCGCGCACGCGGGCAACCAGCGCGGGAAGGTCCTGCTTGAGATGTCCGCCCTGACCGAGAAACAGCGGCACCAGCGTCGCCCGCATGATGCCGTGCGATGAAAGCACGGCAACCGCCTCTTCAAGCGACGGGCGCGTATGCTCCAGAAAGGCGAGCTCCACCCGGATGCCCGGTGCAGCGGCGAGGACCTGCTCGCGGATGCGCTGGAACGGCCGCGACCACCCCGGATCGCGGGCTCCGTGCGCAAAAAGAATCAACGCATCCGTCATTGCCGGATTGTAGTGCGCACACGGACATTTTGGCCGCTCCCGCCTAGCGCCCCGCGCGCTCGGCGAACCGCACCTTTTCCTTTCGCTCGAACTGGGTGATCCGTCCCTCGTGGATCACGATCTCGATCGACCCGAAGCGAATCTCGCGCACCGCGCGCTCCAGCTCCAGCAGAAGTTCCGCGGTCAGCATCCCTGAAGCCAATGCCCGCTCGACGGCCTCGCTCATCGTCCTGTTCTCCCTCGAACGAACGGCATTGCCTAGCGGGCAGCAGTGCGCGGCAGAGGCATCTGCGCGCCGGCGTTCGAGGCCTCTTGGGCCGGCGCCTGAAGCAGTTGCCCGAACACTTCTCCAAGCAGCAGAATCGCGGGGCCATCGCCGCGCGAAGCCTCGCTCGGCTCACCGAGCCCGGCCAGCGATGTCGGACGAACGCGGCGCGAAGCAAGCGAGGCGTTCTGGACCGACACCGCCGGCGTGGTGGCGGGCATGCCGGCATCCTGCAGGGCCTGCGCAATCGCTGCGCCCTCGCCGGCGCCCATGTAGAGCGCGACCGTATCTGCCGCCATCGCTGCGCGAACCCAGTGCGAATCGCCTTCCCCCTTCGCCACCCGCGGCGTGACGAAAACAAGACTGCGGCTCAGTCCCCGCCTCGTCAGGGATGTGGACAGATCGGCGGCGGCGGCGAGCGCGGCGGTGACGCCGGGCACCACCTCGAAGGAAATTCCCGCCGACCGCAGCGCATCGATCTCCTCCTGTGCCCGGCCGAACACCATCGGATCGCCGCCCTTGAGGCGAACGACGCAGGCGTGCTTGTGCGCGGCCTCGACCAGACTGCGGTTGATGAAGCGCTGCTCGGTGGAAATGCCGCTGCAGCGCTTGCCGACCGCCACCTTGCGCGCGCGGGCGGCGAGCGCGAGGGTGTCCGGATGAATCAGCGCGTCATGAAATACGATGTCGGCCCGCTCGAGCAGCCGCACCGCCCGCAGCGTCAGCAAGTCCGGCGCACCGGGCCCTGCGCCGACGAGGTATACCGTGCCGGTACTGTTCACGCCGACTCCGTGAGTCGACGCTTGTTGCACACCGCACTCCCGCGCCCCTCTTCCGGCGGCCGGTCCTCGCCGCTGGTGATTCGCGCTCCAGTCACGACATCTGCCATTCGCCGGTTACCTCATCGGTCGAAATGCTTGCCTCATTCGATCAGACCGGCCGCCACCGTCGCGTTGGTCGCCTCATCGATGACGATGAAGCTGCCGGCCTGGCGGTTGACCCGGTACGGTTCATACGCCAGCGGTTGCGCCGTCTTCACCGGCACGCCTCCGATGTCGTTCAGGGTGAGCGTCGCGACAGGCTCCCGCGCGAGCGTATTGACGTTGGTTCGATAACGAGGGCTGCCGAGCAAGGCCTTGACCGTGCGCGTGCCGTGCTTGATCAGGTAACGCCCGCCCGCCGCGAGGGGCCGCTCGGCGAACCAGCACAACGTCGCCTCGAACTCCCGGCCCACCGCCGAGGCATGGGCCGCCTCGGCTAGCACGTCGCCGCGCGAGACGTCGATCTGATCCTCCAGAATGACGGTCACGGACTGCGGCGCATACGCCTTGCGCAGCTCGCCGTCGAAGGTGCGGATCTCGCGCACACGGCTGCGCTGCCCCGATGGCAGGACAACCACTTCGTCGCCGATGCCCACCGAACCCGATTCGATGCGCCCCGCATAGCCTCGGGCACCCTCGACGCCGCTGTCTCCCGGACGGGCGACCAGCTGAACCGGCAGGAAGAAATCCCCGTGGGAGGCGCAGCGACCCACCTCGGCGCACTCGAGGATCTCGATCAGCGTGGGGCCGCGGTACCAGGGCAATCGACTGCCGCGTTCCACCACCATGTCGCCGTTGAGTGCCGACACCGGCAACGCATCGACGCGCGCGAAATCCATGTCGCGCGCAAATGCCTCGAACTGAGCGCGGATGCCGGCAAACACGGCCTGCTCATAGCCCACCAGGTCCATCTTGTTGACGGCGAGCACGAGATGCGGGATCCGCAGCAGGCTGGAAATGAACGCGTGACGGCGTGATTGCGTAAGCAGTCCCTTGCGGGCGTCGACCAGGACGATGGCGAGATCCGCAGTGGATGCGCCGGTCACCATGTTGCGGGTGTACTGCTCGTGTCCGGGGGTGTCGGCGATGATGTACTTGCGCGTCGGCGTCGAAAAGTAACGATACGCGACGTCGATCGTGATTCCCTGCTCGCGCTCGGCGATCAGCCCGTCGGTGAGCAACGACAGGTCGAGCCCTTCCTGTCCACGGCTGCGTGAGGTGCGCTCCAGCGAGCTGAGCTGGTCCTCGAATATCGACTTGGTGTCGTGCAGCAGGCGGCCGATCAGCGTGCTCTTGCCGTCGTCCACGCTGCCGGCGGTGCTGAAGCGCAGAAGCCCCGTATCGACCGGGCGGATGTGCTCGATTGCGGACATATCAGAAATAGCCCTCTTTCTTGCGCAGCTCCATGGAGGCGTCCGACGTCTGGTCGTCCATGCGGGTTGCCCCGCGCTCGGTGATGCGGGTTGCGGCGGTCTCCTCGATGATCTGTTCCACCGTCCGCGCGGTCGATTCGACGGGGCAGGTGCAGGTCATGTCGCCCACGGTGCGAAAACGCACCGACCGCGCCTCGACCCGCTCGCCGGGGCGCGGCCGCACCAGGTGCGAAACGGGCAGCAGGCCGTTGGCCCGGAAGATGACCTCGCGTCGATGCGCGAAGTAGATCGAGGGGACCGCTAGATTCTCCCGAGCGATGTACTGCCAGACGTCCAGCTCGGTCCAGTTGCTGATCGGGAACACCCGGATGTTCTCGCCGGGATGGACGCGCGCGTTGTACAGGCTCCACAGCTCCGGACGCTGGCTCTTGGGATCCCATTGCCCGAACTCGTCGCGGAAGGAAAAGATCCGCTCCTTGGCGCGGGCCTTTTCCTCGTCGCGGCGCGCACCGCCGATGCACGCGTCGAAGCCGTACCGGGCGATGGTGTCGAGCAAAGTCACCGACTGATGCTTGTTGCGGCTCTCGTCTTCCGAGCGCAGATGCACCCGCCCGTTGCGGATCGACTCCTCGACGCTGCCCACGATCAGGCGTTCACCCAGCTCTGCGGCGCGGGCGTCGCGGAAGGCGATGACCTCGGGAAAGTTGTGGCCGGTATCGACGTGCAGCAGCGGGAACGGGAACCGTGCCGGCCGGAAAGCCTTTTCAGCCAACCGCAGCAGGCAGATGGAGTCCTTGCCGCCGGAGAACAGCAGGGCGGGATTGCGACACTCGGCCGCCACCTCGCGCAGGATGTGAATCGCCTCGCTCTCCAGCCAGTCGAGATGGCCGAAGGGCTGCAGACCGGGCTGCGCCGCGACCGCGGCGGCGACCCGGGCCGACACATGCTGAACTTGGGTCACGGAATGTGCTCCTGTCCTGTCATCCGCCGAGCGGCTGCGCGCTGCGATCGACCGGATGCAGCCCGCATTCCTTGGTGTCGCGCGACTCCCACCACCAGCGTCCCGCGCGCACGTCCTCTCCGGGACGGATCGCCCGCGTGCAGGGCTCGCAACCGATGGACGGATACCCGCGGTCATGCAGCGCGTTGTACGGCACGCCGCGATCCCTGAGGTAGGCCCACACCTCGTTTTCGCTCCAATCCGCGAGCGGATTGAATTTCGCGATGCCATGCACCGCATCGTGCTCGCGAAGCGGGAGATCGGCGCGGGTGATCGATTGCGCCCGGCGCAGGCCGGTGATCCAGGCATCCCGTCCGGTAAGGGCTCGCGCCAGCGGCTCCACCTTGCGAATGTGGCAACAGAGCTTGCGCAACTCGACGCTTTCGTAGAACGCGTTCGCGCCGTGCTCGGCCACGTAATTCGCGACGCGGCCAGGGTCCGGGCGGTAGACCTCGATCTTCCGGCCGTAGCGGCTACGCACGCGCTCCAGCAACTCGAGGGTCTCGGGCGGCAGGCGGCCTGTATCGAGGGTGAAGATCGCGATCGGAAGCCCGGCCTCGAGGACGGTGTCGGTCACGACCATGTCTTCGGCGCCCAGGCTGCTCGCCAATGCGGGCCGGCGGAATTCGGCGGCAATCGCCGAGAGTCGTTCGAGCAGGTTCCGGTGTGTCGAGACCATCGTGATGGCGGATTGTGGGTGCATGTCCGTCGCCCGCGCTTCACGCGGTCGAGCGTGGCGCCGGCCAGTCCCGTGCATGGCGGCGGAAGGCGGGCAAGGCGTTGTCCCAGGAACCCTGGTAGGCATCCGAGAATGCCCGCAGGGTCTGCAGCGCCCGGCGGATATCCTTGTCGGCGCGTACCGCATACGCGTCGAAGCCGACGCGGCGCAGGTAAAAGAGCTGATCGGGAAGCACGTCGCCGATGGCGCGCAGCTCGCCGCGATAGCCGTAACGCGCGCGCAGCAGATAGGCCGAGGAGTAGCCGCGCCCGTCGGTGAACTTGGGAAAGTCGATCGCCACCAGCGGCAGTTGCCCGAGCCACGGCGCGAGCTGCGCCGGATCGTCGGCCGGTCCGAGCCACACGCCGACGTCGCCTCGGTCGGTGAACTCCTCGCGGCGCGCGAGCCAGACCGCCAGCGGGACCAGCACTCGCCCCCCCGGCAACGCAACCGCCGGCGTCTCCGGCGACGGGCGCAGCACCTGCCAATCGTCTGCGACGACGGCGCCGTTGCGGATGACGTCAGGCATCGACGGTGGCCCTGTCCTTCCCCGGGTGTGTGATGCTCGCCGGCGTAGCGTAGACGCCGGCCTTGAACGCAGCGACGCCGATCCGCGCGACGGTGTCGACGAAGCGCTCGCCCTCCTCCCTCAACCGGAGGTAGGTGTCGATCAGTCGCGCCACCACGTCCGGCATGTCCTCGGCCTTGAACGAAGGGCCGATCACTTTGCCGATCGCGCTGCGCCCGCCGCCGGCGCGCGAGCCGTCCGCGCCACCGATCGAGACCTGGTACCACTCCTCGCCGTCCTTGTCGACGCCGAGAATGCCGATGTGCCCGGCATGGTGGTGGCCGCAGGAGTTCATGCAGCCCGAGATGTTGATGTTCAACTCGCCGATATCGTGCAGATAATCAAGATCGTCGAACCGGCGCTGGATCGCGCTCGCGATGGGAATCGACTTCGCATTCGCAAGCGAGCAGAAATCTCCCCCGGGACAGCAGATGATGTCGGTGAGCAGACCAAGGTTCGGCGTGGCGAGCCCCGCCTGCCGCGCCTCCTGCCACAGGGCGAACAGATTCCCGGCGCGCACGTCGGGCAGGATCAGGTTCTGTTCGTGCGAGACTCGGACTTCGCCGAAGCTGAAGCGCTCCGACCAGTCCGCGACGCGCTCCATTTGCTCGGCCGTCACGTCGCCCGGCGGCACGCCGGTCTTCTTCAGCGACAGCACCACCGCGCGGTAACCCGGCACACGGTGCGGATTCACCGCGCGCGCCACCCAGCGGGCGAAAACACGGTCGCCATCGACGCGGCGCGCGAATTCGCTCTCATCCGCCGGCCGCGCCTGGTATTCCGGCGCGGTAAAGTAGGCCGAAACCCGAGCCAGCTCCTCGTCGGTGAGGGTGCCCGGGCCGTCCTCGAGGTGGGCCCATTCCTCCTCCACCTGGCGCGCGAACTCATCGGCGCCCAGCGCCTTCACCAGGATCTTGATGCGTGCCTTGTACAGGTTGTCGCGGCGCCCGTGCCGGTTGTAGACGCGCAGGATGGCTTCGACATACGTCGTCATGTGCCGCCACGGAAGGAAGTCGCGGATGACCACGCCCAGCATTGGCGTGCGGCCCATCCCGCCGCCGACCAGCACGCGCAACCCGAGCTCGCCGCCCGGCCCGCGGCGCAGATACAGTCCGATGTCGTGGAACGCGGTGGCGGAGCGATCCTCCTCGGAGCCGTTGACGGCGATCTTGAATTTGCGCGGCAGGAACGCGAATTCCGGGTGGAACGTCGACCACTGGCGCAGGATTTCGCATAGCGGCCGCGGATCGGCGATTTCGTCCGGTGCAATGCCGGCGAACTCGTCCGAGGTAATGTTGCGCACGCAGTTGCCGCTGGTCTGGATGGCGTGCATCTGCACCGACGCGAGTTCGCCGAGAATGTCCGGCGTGTCCTCGAGACGAGGCCAGTTGTACTGGATGTTCTGGCGGGTGGTGAAGTGCCCGTAACCGCGGTCGTAGCGCCGCGCGATGTCCGCCAGCTTGCGCAGCTGGGCGGCCGAGAGCAGTCCATAGGGAATCGCCACTCGAAGCATGTGGGCGTGTTTCTGCATGTACAGGCCGTTCTGCAGGCGTAGCGGCCGGAACTCGTCTTCGCTCAGGTCTCCGGCGAGGAAGCGATGCACCTGGTCCCGATACTGCGCCACGCGCTCGGCGACGAGCTTGCGGTCGACCTGATCGTACGCGTACATGGGGATGTGCCTGCGTTTCCTTGAATAGGTATGTGCGCTCGGAGGCGAACTGTTCACCAGACCAGCTTACCGCCGACCAGGACCAGCATGGATGCCAGCACGGGACGCAGCAGGCGGTCGGAAATCCGCGCGCTCAGATGACTGCCGAGATAGATTCCCGGCAGCGAGCCGAGCAGGAGATTGACGAGCAGGTGCCAGTCCACCGTGCCCACGTAGAGGTGCCCGATGCCCGCCACCGCCGTCAGCGGTACCGCATGCGCGATATCGCTGCCGACGATGCGCGAAGCGGGCAGCAGCGGAAACAGCCAGAACAGCGCGGCCACGCCCACGGCGCCCGCGCCCACGGAACTCAGCGTCACGAGCGCTCCCACCGCCGCACCGGTCAGAATCGTGGCGGCGACGACATGGCGCGCGCGCCAGCCCCCGTCTTGTCCGAAGCCTCGCGAAGCCAGACGCTGCAGGCGTTCCCGGAACAGCAGCGCCGCCGCGGTGAGGATCAGCGCAATGCCCAACGTTCCGGTAATCAGCCCCTGCGCGTGGTGGCTGCCGGTTCCAAGCAGACGCAGGATGCACAGGGCAAGCAGCGCGGCAGGCAGGCTGCCCGCGGAGAGCCACCCCACCAGCTTCCAGTCCACGTTGCCGTGGCGCGCCTGCACCCACACGCCGGTCGCCTTGGTGAGGGAGGCATAAAGAAGATCGGTGCCGACCGCCGTTGCCGGCGACACGCCGAAGACGATCACTAGCAGCGGGGTCATCAACGACCCCCCACCGACACCGGTCAGCCCGACTACGAAACCGACCAGCAGGCCCGAGAGAGCATATGCCCATTCCATTGTCCGCACCCGTCGGGCGACCGGTTGCGCCCGTTCTCGATTCGCGTTGTCGACGAATTGGGGGCGATCCTAGCAACGGGAGGATATTTCGCGAACGACTGTTATGTTAGATTCAAATAACAAATTCGCATTTTGACCATCCGTAGAACGATGAAACTCCAGCAGCTCCGATACATCACCGAAGTCGCGCGCCAGAACCTCAATCTCTCCCAGGCGGCGGAGATCCTGTACACCTCGCAGCCCGGTATCAGCAAGCAGATCAAGGCCCTGGAGGACGAGCTGGGGCTGCAGATCTTCGTTCGCCACGGCAAGCGCTTTGTCGCGATCACGGAGCCCGGGAAGGTGGTACTGGAGATCGCGCAGCGCGTGCTGGCGGACGTGCGCAACCTCAAGGAGGCGAGCGACGAGTTCACTCGCGAGGACACCGGCAGTCTCGCCATTGCCACT
>Ga0070741_10001645_pt1 | contig 65800 bp, 36 predicted proteins | sample Coa_R1_4_FD_66440 | JGI IMG/M metagenome (GOLD analysis project Ga0070741, IMG submission 66440) | Surface soil microbial communities from Centralia Pennsylvania, which are recovering from an underground coalmine fire - Coalmine... | ecosystem: Environmental > Terrestrial > Soil > Unclassified ...
ACGAATGCGACTGTTCATTCGTCATAGCGGCGCGGTACTATTCAACCCCGAAGCGGAGAGCGCACAGGGCACTCAGAAACCCCCTTGATCTCGGTAGCAGTGGTGCCCAGCCTTCGAAAACCACGAAGACTGGGGCAGCCGATTGATTGTGAATACATGACGGAAACCTGGGCCAGCCCCCGTCGTAAGGACGGGTGCCCACCGTGATGGATTGGAATTCAGGTCCCCACCCTGCCGCTCCAAATTCGTGAGCGACGAGGATGGGGATCTTTGAACGCTACGGCCGCGCCTCGTACACCAGATTGAACGGCGTCTGGGTGGCGCGGCGGAATCGCGAGAACCCAGCGGAAGTGACCACGTCCTTGATCCGTTTTTCGCCGGCCTGTGCACCAAGGCAGAGACCGACCTCCTGGGAACGCGAACACGGCGTGCACAACAGAGTCGAGAACGAGTAGAACATTCTGCCGATCGGATTAAGGTTGTCCTGGAGATCGTCGTTGGCAAAGGGTTCGACGATCATCCATGAACCTTCCTTGTGCAGAGACTTGCGAACGTGCGCTGCTGCACTGACTGGATCGCCCATATCGTGCAGGCAATCGAACACCGCAACGAAGTCGTAGTCCTTGCCGGGAAATTTTTCCGCTGATGCGACTTCGAACTTAACTCGATCGGCGACTCCAGCGCGTTTGGCCGACTCGCGTGCGAATTCGATGGACTTATCGTGATAATCAAATCCAAAGATTTGTGATTTCGGGTATTCCTGCGCCAGCAGGATGCTGGATGCTCCTTTTCCGCAGCCGACGTCGGCGATTTTTGCTCCGCGAACAAGCTTGTCCTTTACGCCGTCGAGAGCGGGAATCCATGAACTGGTCAGATTCATGGCGTAGCCGGGACGAAAGAATTTTTCGCAGCCGTGGAAAACGCGATCATCGTGCTCGTTCCATCCCATGCCGGCGCCGGTGCGGAACGATTCGGTAATGCGCGGCACGGCGGCCAGCGATCCGAGCGCGAGTTCGAATGCGCCGGGCAAGAAGGCCGGCCCGTCCTCGCGGGCCAGAGTGAGCACTTGCTCTTCGGTCATGCCGAATTTGTGCGTCTTCGGGTTATAGGTGATATATTCGCCCGCGGCCTGCGATGCCAGCCATTCGGCCACGTAGCGCTCGTCCGTACCGGTTTTGGCGGCGAGTTCAAGCGCGCTCAGCGGACCTTGCGCAAGGGCTTTGTACAAACCGAGGCGGTCGCCAATAACGACCATTCCGGCATGGGCCGTAGCGCCGAGATCTCCGACGAATTTTCCTAGAAATTCTTCCATTTTCTTCATGTCGATTGCCATAAATTCCTCCTGGGTGGCTGTGGTTTCCTGGATTATTGTTCGGACATGAGCATCATTGCACCGGCCATAAGAGCTCGCAATAAAGTGGAGATACGCTTTTGATATCTTTCTTGTATCGTTGTAAGTTGCTGATTTCCCGAGTCGTCCGGGTTGAACTGTATGCATGCTGCTAAGCCACGAGCTGAGGAAGTCGTGCTCGATCTCGGGCGCTACGAACTCCGGCGTTCCGGCAGTCGGATCAAGCTGGAAAAAAAGCCGATGGAGTTGCTCATCTTTCTGGTGGCGCGCCGAGAGCAACTGGTTACGCGAGACGATATTGTGAAGCAGTTGTGGCGTTCGAACCTGTTCGTCGATACGGAAAGAAGCGTCAATAACGTTATCCGCAAGATTCGCACGGCTCTCGGAGATGATGCGGAAAGTCCGCGGTTTCTGGAAACGGTTGTGGGCAAAGGCTACCGTTTCATCGGGCCGATAGAAGTGATCGCGCCACAATACGGCGAATCACGGGCGAGCACGCTGGAAATACACGGCTCACAATCTGACCAGTCGTCCGTTGCGGTGTTGCCGCTGGCTTGGTTGGGAAAAGAAATTGGCGACAGTGGCCTCTCTTTCGGATTTGCCGACGCCATGGTCACACAGCTGGCGAATCTGCGGGGAATCGATGTCTTGCCGGCGTCAGTCGTTCTGGGACTGCCGCTCGAAATCACTCCTTCTAATGCCGCAGCGCAGTTAAGTGTTCGCTTTGTTGTGCACGGAGCGGTACAGAGTTCCAAAGGACAATTTCAGCTTTCGGTGGAGATGTATGACTCCTATTTGCGCCGCGCCTGCTTCGCCCGCAAATGCGATTTCAGCACGGAAAGCTTTCCAGCAGTGGTGAGCGACATGGCAAGACATGTTGCTGGCGCGTTGAGCCGGCCGCTCGCACCCAATGAGCAGCGGTCTCGTCACAGCAGAGATCCACTGGCGTATGCGGAGTTCATGCGCGGTTATCAACTGACGGCGAACGGCAATGCCGAGTTGATGGAGAAGGCCAGCCAACACCTGACGCATGCAGTCACTCGCGATCCGAACTTCGCCTTGGCACACGCCATGCTTTCGTTTGCCTGCGCAACGCGCCACTTCGAATTCGATCCGGTCAATTCGTGGCTGGAGAAAGCTGAATTTCACTGCAGGCGAGCGCTGGAACTCGCGCCCGATCTGGCCGAAGGATACCTCGCACGTGCATTTCTATTGTGGGGACCATCGAAGAACTTCCAGCACATCGAGGCGATCGCAGACCTGAAGCGCGCAATCGGACTGCAAGCGAATCTTGCTCACGCCTACAACCGTCTGGGAACAATTCTGGCGCACATCGGGCTGCTCGAGCATGCACGGGCCATGTTCCAGCACGCGCGGCAATTCAATCCCAAGAAGGAAATCAGTACCAGCATCGCTCAGGTTTACCACTGGAACCAGGAGTACGAACCATTTCGCGAACACACTCGCCAGTGGCAGGCGGCAAGTCCAAAGAACAAGTATGCCAACTATCTTGTGCCGCAAGCAGCGATGATGATCGGTGATTGGGAGGAGGCGAGCCGGTTAGCCGAAGAAGCGTTGCAGGCATTTCCGAACGAGCCGATGATCATTGGGTTACAAGGTGTGTTGCACGCGTTGATGGGGAGAGGCGAAGCTGCGTTGGACTGCGTGACGAAGGCTTGTGCCATTCCCAAATCATTCGGACATGCGCACCACACTTACTACCACATCGCTTGCATCTTTGCCATCACTGAGCGACGTGAGACAGCTTTCGAGTGGCTGGATCGCAGTGTGAGCACCGGGTTCGCGTGTTGGCCATTTTTTTTGAAAGATCCTTGCCTCGCCAACTTGCGTGGTATGCCGGAGTTTGAGCTGCTGATCAACACGCTGCAGGCGAAGTATCCGGAGCGGTTGGGAGTGTTGTGACAAGATTCGTTTGGAAGTCGATTTTTGATAAAAGTCAAAACCCCCACCCTGTCGCACACACCGCGACAAGGATGCCGCACCCGGTTCCGAATTACTGCAGGGCGTAGAGATTTCCATCCATGCTGCCGAAATAGACCACGCCTTTATCGACAACTGGTGACGAGACGATTGCGCCGATGGTGGTGAACTTGTAGTAGTCGACGTACATGTCTTCGAAGTCGCCGAAGACAGGCGCATACAGCGCCTCCTGATTAAGACTGCCATCTGGATTCAGAATTTTCAGCGGGTCGGATTTCGAGGCGTCGGTCTGAAACTCCCAGGCAAGTTTGCCGGATTTGACATCGATGGCATAGAGCTTGCCGTTGTGGTCACCAACATAGGCGAGATCGCCGGCCAGTGCGGTGGATGAAAACATGTACGCCTTTGCGTCGAAGTTAAAGCGCAGGCGTCCGGTCTTTGTATCGAGGGCCATAAAGCGCGAGCTATCCGACGTGCCGGCATAAACCACACCATCGCGAACGGCCGGTGTGCCAATCACCCACGACTTGCTGGTGGGATAGTCCCACTTCTTATGTCCGGTCGATGCGTCAATCGCATATACGTGAGCGTCTCGGCAGCCAACATAGACGGTGCCATCAACCACGGCTGGCGATGACTGGAAGCCGACCTGATTGTGGATGACTGGATCGTCGCCGGATTTAAACGACCACTTAAGCTGGCCGGTGTCGGCGTCGAGCGCGTAGAGATAGCTATCCCAACTGCCGACATAAACAGTATTACCAACCACCGCAGGAGAAGAGTGCACGACATCGCCGGTCGAAAATTTCCAAAGCAGAACACCGGTTTGTGCATCCGCGGCGTAGATGCCTCCATCGCCACTGCCGAAAAATACTTTGCCGTTTGAGACTGCGGGAGAGGAAGTATAGATGTCCCACGCGTCGGGGATGGTCTGCGCAGCAGGTGGATATCCGTGCAGGTTTTTGGCTTCGAACTTTCGCTCGTATTCGGTTGGCAACACCCATTTGATCTTGCCGCTGGCGACATCGATCGCGCCGAGCGATCCCGCGGATGAGGCGAAGTAAAGCAGGCCACCGGCAACCGCAGGTGTGGAAGCAATCGGCATGCGCGACTTGTATCGCCATTTTTCTTTGCCGGTTTCCTGGTCAATGGCATAGAGATTTGTGTCCAGGCTGGGCATATAAACCACACCGTCCGCGATTGCCGGCGACGCGACGATAGGCCCGTCGGTTTTGAATTTCCACTTCATCTTGTCGAGTTGCTTTGGGCCAGCGGATTCGTAAACGCCCGTGCGAGCATTGTTGCCGTGGAAGGTAGCTTGCGCACTTAGCAGTTGAGATGTGAGCGCAAGAGCGCTAAGCGTTAGGCGTAGCTTCATTTTGTTTCTCCTGCAAAGATGAACGACGCGTTTCGGCGAAGAGGGAAGAGACAGAACTTTCCACAGTATCAGACGAGATCGGAGGAGGGGAGTTAGCGACTGGGGACTAGTTGCCTATAATTGCCGACGCATGGCGGTCGCAGTGCTACGAATAAATGAAACCTCGCTAAACGCCTCAACCTAGGGTTTCCCTTTGCAATTGGGTAAGCGGAAGGCGCCGATACGGCTTCGATATGCGGTATCGCCTGACTTCAGATAGTCGCCAACATACCAGAAGGTGCAATCGTCGCTGGGGTCGAGGGCAGTCGTCGCATAGTCTTCCCAGCGTAGCGTGTTGGTCTGTGACGCTTCGCCTTTGGCAAGCACGGACTCGTGTAACGTAAGTTTTCCTCTGAGATCATTAGCCCGACGCGCTGCGAAGCGCTGTCCGGGAAAGTCAGGTAGCCCACCGAATGAGTACCCGACGCCGATGTCCCCATTCTTATCCATGGCAATGCTGGGGATCCAGCGGTAATGGCCTTCGGGTGCATAAGTACCTTGCTGATATAGCTGCGGGTCTCCCTTTTTATCGAGGCGGAACTCGTACCAACGCACGCCTCCGCCGCCGCCCTTTGTTGCCACCGAGTGCGCTGCAACGATCGATTCGTGTTTGCCAACTTTTCGATAGACGAGCCGCTGCATGGTCTTGTCACCCTGCGCATCGAGCCTTCGGTCGGTGTTCGGTTGCGGCACGCAGCTCGATAGCTGCCCATTGCAGAGATAGTGATAAGGAGCAACGTTGATCTTTACTGGGCCATCTGCTTTGGTGTTGGAGGGATTCTGCCAGTCGACGTGAACCTTCCAGTAATAGATGCCGTCATCGTCGAAAATCTTTTTGAGCTGCGTGCCGCCTGCTGCCATGGTGATGTTCGGTGTTCCAAGCGGTGGCGCTTTCTGGCCATCGACATCGGAACTGTTCAGGAAGTTCACACCGTCGATGATGATGCATTGCTCTCGTGCGGGCTCTCCGAGAAGCATCTTCGCGCGCTCGGCAATGCAAACGTGCTTCTGAATTACCTCGTCGCCGCTGCTGGTGGGCACGTAATAACCATCTGGCCAGACAGCAGGGCGCGGATAATCGGGGAAGAGAGTTCGCTCAAACGCATAGCGGTAATAGGTTCCCAATGGATCTGAACTCGTGCTGACGGCATAGCACATCGCCCAGACACCTTCCTTGGCTGCGGATGGCTCGGCTTTGCGCGCAGAAGACTCTGGCGCGTTTGGCGCAGGCGATGCGGATGGACCGGGTGAAGAGGACTCGCCGGATTTTGCAAGCTGGCCGGGTAGGACCGGCTCATCCCCAGTACCTTTGTGCTCCGGAAATTCGCCGGGTGCAATGCGAGAAAAAATCGGCATCACGATCAACCATCTTCCGGCAAGTTGATCGTAGCGGGCGACTGCGTCTCCGTTATTGCGCGCCTCGCATACGCCGCCGAATCCTGACCACACGGAGCGGGTAGGAACCGCTCCATATAAAACGGTGCCCGTCGCCGGATATTTCTTACCTTTTTTTGAGTAGATTGCGATTCGCGTGTTCACAATCTGCACGATGTGATCGGGGCCGACGGCGAGACTGTTGTCGGATGGATTGCGAAATTCAGCTGTACCGCTAGGTCCCTTAAATTCAGCCCCGAGGCCGTCAAAGCTCTCGATGATCGCTGCTGGTGGCCGTGATCCCTGTGTGGTCTGCTCGATGGCTACAGAGGCTTCGGGTAAATTTGGCATCGCGGGCGATGGCGGAATGGGCTCGGTTGGGCTGCCTTCGTCTGAATCTGGTGCATCCGCGAAGGGACGATCTACAGAAGGCTCATCTTCAGAAGGCACATCTTCGGAGGTCGCAGTCGAGGTTGCACAAGCAGTCCCCGCGCACTGAGGGCGTTTAGGTTTTTCTTCAGTGGTTTGCGTTGAAAGCGGAGCCGAGATGTCGTGCTTCATAGCGGTATGCACGAGTACTCGGGTTGCGGATAGATTCGTTTGCCTGGACTGCGATCGCAGGTTAGGGCTAATCGACAGAAGCAGCGCAGCGACTCCGCACGGCAGAAGACCCGAAGGAGTTAGCCTTAACATTCGACGCGGGAACATATCAGATATGCAGTGGTAGATCGCATATTATAAACATCTCGAGGTGACGAACTTGGCGCTATTAGTTTGCTGGTTCGGGGCGAAGATGAAATGACGAAGCGACCGATTTGTGCGCTGAGCTTGTTACTGGCATGCACTCTGACCGGTTGTGTTTCCAAACCGAAAATTGATCAAGGCGAATTGCTCCGGCGGACGCAGGAGATGTTCGATGGAGTTGCTAAAGGAGATCAGACTCCTTGGAAGAAGTACTACGCCGATGATGCGATGTATTTTGACGAAAAGGGCAGAAACATGAACAAGGCGGCACTGGTTGCCGACGTTACGCCACTGCCGACCGGCTACAGTGGGAGCATCAAGGTTGGCGCAGCTCAAAGTCGCATCGAGGGAGATGTCGCTATTCTAAGCTACGATCTCGACGAGACCGAGACGGTGTACGGGCAGAACATGACGGCGCGTTATCACGGCACCGATACCTGGATGCGACGGAACGGAGAATGGAAGATCATTGCCGGACAGATGCTCCGATACTACGAAGATCCGGCCCCGGGGGTGGTCGATGCCCGACGCTTCGGCGAATATGTCGGGAAGTATGAGGAGGCTCCGGGCGTGAGCGCGACTGTCAGCGTCGAAGGCGGTCAATTGGTTCGCGAGCGGGAAAATCGGCCGAAGGATGTCCTAATTCCTGAAGCGTCCGATGTTTTCTTTCGCAAGGGGGTTGAGGGGAGAATTGTGTTCCGACGGACTGCAGAGGGAAAAGTGGATGCGCTTATTGACCGCAGGAACAACGAAGACATTGTCTGGAAGCGAGTGAAAGCGCAGTAGCAAGGCTTGCTGATCTCATGTTTGTCTACGCGGTAGGTGAGTAGGTGGGTGTTTGTGTCCGAATCCAGGTCAGGTACTGCTGATCTGAATCAGCTTCTGTGAACCTTCAGAAATCTTACGAAATCTACCCCATCACACCGATTGCGCGGATAGCCCGGTTCGTCCTGTACTGGGAGTGGAGCTTTTAGGAGAACTGATATGGCTATTGAAGTAAGAGGATTTGAGATCGATGACGCGACCATTCCAGATGCATTCCGGCGCGTGCCGAAGCTAATTTCACCAAGAGTTCACAGATGGCTGGACGTAGGGGTGAGTGGATATTTTCTGACCTTGGGAACGATTTTTGCGATTCAGCGGAAGAAAGGACCAGCCATTGCCGGGTTCGTGAATGGCGCCATGGTCGCGGTGGTGTCCATCCTGACCGACTACGAGGGACGAGGAAGAAAGCCGATTAACTTCAAAATGCATGGAACCCTCGATGCGGTTCAGGCAACCACCGCCGCTCTGGCGCCGGTTTTGCACGGATTCGCGGGCGAGGCAGAAGCACCATTTTTCTACGGACAGGCAGGCAATGAAGTGGGAGTTATCGCTGCAACCGATTGGGACGCGGGAATGCCTGTACGTTCGAGAAGACGGGCCGCGTAAACCGGTGCGACTCAGTTTCAGTGTGAGCACCAACAATTACCAACTTGAGGTTCCCACCCTTTGGAAATCGCAAAGGGTGGGGGCACGTCCCAGGGGTGGACTACGAGACCTGCAATTTGCTGAGGTAGTCGTAGCTCATCTTTATTGCTTCGAGTGGGGGCTGCTCGCAGAAATCTTCCTCCACGTAGTAGTGCTTCATTCCGCCCTCCCGGGCGGCGGCGAAGATGCGCTTCCAGTCGATGGTGCCGTGTCCAACTGGCGCAAACAGGCCGAGCTTGGCGTCGAGTTCGTGCGTGGGCGCGGGCTTGTCTTTCATGTCCTTGATATGGAGGAGCGGGAACCGGCCAGGATATTTCTTGAAATATGCAACCGGGTCGGCGCCGGCGTGGGTTACCCAGAAACAATCCATTTCGAACTTCACCAGTTTCGGATCAAGGTGGTTGATAAGGTAGTCGTAAGCCGTGGTGTTGCCGTATTTCTTAAATTCGAAGTTGTGGTTGTGATAGCAGAACTGAATCCCGGCTTTTTGCGTGGTCTCTCCGGCCTTGTTAAAAACGTCGACGAGCTGCTTGAAGTCGTCGAATGACTTTCGCTCTTCCGGCTGGAGAATCGCATTCACCATGTATTTCAAACCGAGGGCTTTGGCATCTTCAACATGTTTTTCGAATCCGGTTTTTACCATGGGGAGCAGGTAGTGGCCGCTCGAGGCAGTGATCCCGTTGTCACTAAGGATTTTTGAGAACTCACTTGGAGACTTGCCGTAAAGCGAATAGATCTCGACGTCCTTGTACCCGATTTTCGCAACCTGCTGGATGGTTCCGGCAACATCTTTCTCGAGTTGGTCGCGCAGAGTGTAGAGCTGCAGACCGACGGGTTTTCCGTAGGGGCTGGCAAACAAGGATTTCGGAAATCGGACGGAAAATGTTGCAACCGCCGCGCCCGCAGCAGTGGTTCGTAAGAAGTCTCTCCGGTTCGTCAAGTGATTCATTCTCCTTTAATTGGCCTGAGGAGTGAAATTGTACCTGACATTAACGGAATGGAATGCAAACCCACAGTGAGAATTGCCTGCTACACGACCGGAGAAGAATGCGCGATGATAGCTAAATGTGTTTGCGCGTGTGTTGCGGGTTGTGCCTGGGTTTGATTTTGGTCGTGAGTCCAACGTTCGCACAGCAGGGCGAAGACAAATCCGACCACAACGTTCCGCAGAATCCTGCCGCGCAAGAAAGTGCGCAGTCGAGAACCGAAAAGCTGGAGCGGCTGCCGATCGAGTGGATCATCGGTCCTTATATTCCGAGCCAAGAAACGCTTAGGCCTCTCTCCAACAAAGAACGAGGAGAGATCTATCTCAAACAGACTTTTCTGACGGCAGGCTCGTATGTGGCACGAGGATTTTCGGCGGGTCTCGACCAGGCACGCGGCGCGCCGCATGAATGGGGCGGCGGTTTCGAAGGCTACGGCAGGCGCTACGCGGCGCGGTATGGGGAGTTCGTGGTGCAGAACAGCATATTTTCGGGAGGGAATGCACTGCTGGGCTACGAGGCTCGATATGATTTTTGCCGCTGCGATGGATTCTGGCCGCGCACACGGCATGCGATCTCAAGGAATTTCGTGGCTTACAACCGAACGGAGCGTGAGCTGCGGCCGCAAGTTCCTATGTATGCGGCGGCGTTCGTGGCAGGCGCGTTGTACAGCGCGTGGCTACCAGGAAAGCAGAATGCCTGGGGAGGCGGAGCCCTCAGCATAGTGTCGCAGGCCGGGATTGGAAGCGGTTACAACTTTGTGAGTGAGTTTTCGCTCGATATTCTGCATGCGTTCGGGTTGAAGAAGAATGTGAGGCGAAGGCAATAAGGGACGGGGGGCTCGTCCGGATATTGTATCCAAACTCGCCCACGATCCTTTATTATGAGGCACGTCATGCACTCGCCACCAAGCCTTGCCTCAACTCTGCGATTTTTTTGCCTTTTCATAGCGTTAGCCGCGGCACTCAGTTTTCCATCGGTATTGTGCGGGCAAGACGACGACCGGCCTGGTCGGAATATCGGCAAGGTCTCAACTCTCGAAAACCTCATTGTTATGGAACTGGATGAAGGCGCGTTGGGTAAGAGCAACCTCTTCGACCTTACCGGGAAGACATTGCGTTTCATCCCCAAGGAGGCACGCTACAGGGTTGAGACTACGTCGCTGCAATGGGATCCGGACTTCGGAAAAGAGACTTCCGACAGTGACGTGAGCCTGCACAACTTCGTGTTTCCTTTTTCAGGCAAGAGCTGGAATTCATTCATGGTAGGAACCACGGGCTGGATCAGCTTCGGCGAGGGCCAGAGTCAAGGGGAAAATGGCAACGAGATCCGTGGAGTCTCGATTGGCCGATTTGAACCGTTGGCGGAAGCTGCCGGCCGGTTATTTGACGAAGCTCCTGCGATCTGTGCGTTTTTCAAGCCCCGCATGTCGGGAACGCGATATGTAAAAGAGCTTGCGGATCGCGTGGTGATCACATGGGACTTGACCGAGCCTTTTGGGAACATCCAGGACTTCACCTGGTTCAAAACCAAAAATCTTTTTCAGGTTGCGCTGAAGCACGACGGAGAGATTGACATTTCGTACAAGGAACTGGCCGCTAAGGATGCGATTGTGGGAGTGTATCCGGCAATTTCCGGCGCAAAGAAGTTGGTGACGACCATTGTGGCTGATCCGCATCCAGAACTCCCTGAACATTTGGACGCACGCAAGCTCAACATCTCGGTGATCGATGATCTCGTAGTCGAAGTTGCATTGGAAATGCGGGGCGCGGCGCTACAGACTGGGGATCCGAATCTGCAACATATTGCATATCGAATTTCTTTTGCTCCACCAGCGGCGACAGCTTCGAAGGATGGTGATGAGACAGTCAGTTGGACAATTGTTGGCGTCAAGCGCCAGGGAAGGACCTCAACATACTTTGTTTTCGGTCCGGGAGTTTCGCGAAAAGTGGAAGTGAATGGGAATGCGATTACGGTGCGCGGAATCCTCCCGGCGTCTTTGCGCATGGCGAATCAGGTCTCGGTCAGCGCACAGGTGATTACCGGCCGCGAACCGGAAAAAATTGTCGAACAAATCCCGTCTCGATCGGTGCGATTCACAAGCCTAAAAGATCCCGAGGTGCATTTCTCTTCCCTGAAGCCAGGCGACGGACCGTTCTCGCTGGTATACGAATCGTTCCACTATCTTTCGCTGCCGAATCCAGAGGACCTCTCTTGTACGGTGATCAAGGCGCTCGGCGACGGTTTCGATTTTCTTGCTTATTATTCCGACTTCCGAATCGACAATCAGGAAGCGGGAACGCCCAGCGACGGCCCGCGTGGCGGGAACGTCACCGGGATTGGCAGCCGGCAGGGAGACCTTGCGGGCTACTGTTCTCAGGGCCGTTTCCAGTGGGGATATGTGCAGCCGGTTTATGTGGGATCGAACCAGATGCAGGAGCAGCCGCCGGAAGACGCGCCGGTGGGCGATAGTCATGACATAAGCGCGTATAAGCAGCAGTTACAGGAAAGCTCGCCGGAGCGGAAAATGCGGGCGTACAACTACGCGATGTCGCAGCTCGGGCATGAGATGGGACATCGCTGGGGCGTGGACGTTTCGGCGAAGGTGAACGGAGAGACGATTGTGCTCGGGCCGGTGCATTGGACGCGAGGGCTGCAGGCGCCAGTGGCATTCCCGTATCAGCGACCAACGGAAGCTTCGGCGATGGGGGGCGGCGTCTGGCAGGACAATGGCGACGGAACCTTCACGCAATTGGACGACGACTACTATGTTCCGGCGACGGGATATTCGTATCTTGACTTGTATCTGATGGGTTTGATTTCGGCTGCCGAGGTTCCGGATTTCTTTCTGCTCAAAAATTTGAACAAAGTTGGACAGGATGGGGATGGGCGTCCCATGTTTCGCGCGGATCGAACGAAGATTACGGTGCGGGACGTGATTGCTGTCGAGGGGCAGAGGGAACCGGATGTGAACCATTCGCAGAGAAAGTTCAACACGGGAATGCTGCTCGTGGTCGAGCATGGGAAGCGGCCGAGCAAAGAATTGATTGAACGTGCGAATGGAATTCGCAAGCAGTGGATTGAATATTGGGCAACGACGACAGGCGGACGAGCGGTCATGACCGCGAACCCGCAGTGAGCACGTTCAAGGCTTAGCAGCGGGTCTAAAAAAAACAAAGGCCGGTCTGGCGACCGGCCTTTTTTGCTTAACACTGAGGGAATGGTCAGAAGTCCAAGCGCAGGGCGAACTGCATGAAGCGGGCGCCGTTGGAACTACCGGGGATCGTCTCAGTGCTCGAGATGAAGCCGAAGGTCTGCGGGTCGGTAATATCTGCTGTTCCTCCGAACCGCCCCTGAGCGCCTGCGGGTAGCCCAAAGTTCGGATGGTTGAAGACGTTGAACGCCTCAGCCCTGAATTCAAGCGCGTAGTTTTCATGAATTGGGAAATGCTTGTTGATACTCAGGTCTGTGAGTGAGAATCGCGGCCCGCGCAAGTTGTTGCGGCTGCCCGCTTGGAAGCCGGTCGGCTCACTGAACGCGTTACGAGCGGCGGTTGGATCTGCGAACAGCTGCACGCCTTGCGGCGTGGAGTGCACATGCGTCCTAATGGCAGAGTTATTTCCATCAAAGATCGCGGGCACGTCATTGTTGAAGCTGAGAGGGAACGAGTTCGAAAGGGAAGTGAACGCGAGGCCGGTGTGCCATTGGGTATCGCCGGAAATCTGCCAGCCGCCTATGACCTGATTTACCCAGCCGGACGCGTTGCCGGCGAAATGCTTTCCTCGTCCGAATGGCAGATCGTAGATGCCATCCCCGCTGATGATGTGAGTAACGTCGAAGTCAGAGTTGCCTCGACATACTCGTGGATTCAGCGCATCGCAAAGAATGCCACCGGAAAAGTTCGCGCCTTCGCCAAATACGTTGTTGGCGATTGCAGACAGGTTGTCGATGGAATGTGAGTAGGTATAGTTAAGGTCGAACTGAAGGCCGGAAGAATATTTTTTGTGCAGCGTTGTCAGCAAGCCGTCATAGTTCGAGGCCGATTGGTTGGCAACATAGATGTCGTAAGGATATTGCGGGTTGAATCCGACTCCGAAGGGCAGCAGCCCATTCTGTTCGAGGGCGAAAACGATGGAGCCCATGTCGCCTCGTTGCAGCAGTGGGTTGCCCAACACGGCCGCGATGAACTGGGTAGGATTCGGTCCCAGTCCGCTTACGAGGTCGTCGAAGAACGGCTGCTCGTTGATTGTGCCTCCAGACCTGAAATCGTGTTCCAGATTAATGAAAGCCTGGCTCATGAGCTGACCGGACACTGGATCTTTGAAGTCGAGCAGCTGACCGGCATCGGTTTGCGCCGAGAGGCGGCGTCCGAACCTGCCGAACAAGGTTGCGTCGAGCTGGAAATGATGCGGAAGCTCGCGCTCGATGCCGAATGACACCAGCTCAGAATAGGGGGTTTTGAAATTGGGATCAAAGGCAAAGTTCAGAACATTCTGCGCGATGCCTTCGCCGACAAAATCGGTAAACGGCGAAGTGGGCAAGGTGACTGGCGTGGCTGTGGGTAGTCCGGCGGGTACCTCGCCAATGGTGTTGAAGAACGGGCCGGCGGCGAGCGCCTGGGCCGGGGTGAGACCAGTCTGGAGAGGATACAGCGCGGCGGCCGAAGTGGTGAACACAGCTGCGACCTGGTTCTGCAGGAACTGAGTGGACTGCAGGGCGGGATGGTCGAAGACGATACCTCCGCCTGCGCGGATTACGGTTTTCCGGTCACCCATTACTTTTCCGAGGAAACCATTGGTGAATGAGGGATTGTAAGCAACGCCGAACCGGGGCGCGAAGTCACGCCAATCAGGGTGATAGTAGCCCGGGGCATGATTGGCTTTGCCACCAAGGGTGTAAACGATCTGTGGATCTCCGGGTGCTACGCCGGTTGCTGGGCAAGCGGCGTACGGACCTCCTCCGCAGGCGCCCGTCGCCTGCAGCCCAGCTTGAACGCGCGAATCCAGGTACTGATTGAATCCGATGTTCGAGAGGGCTTCGAGGCCGTTGGTCTCGTAGGGGACGGAATAGTAGCTGTAACGCAAGCCGTAGGTGACGGTGAGGTCGGGGCGGGCTTTCCAGGCGTCCTGCAAATAAACTTCGGTCTCCTTGGCTTTGTAGTTCCGGAGCGACGGCGTGCCCAAGGGGAAGGGATTGAGGGAACGATCATAGTTATAGTTCGTGTTGACCCCGGCGTATCGCCCCATGGCGAAAGGAAGAGACTGATCCCAGAGAGTCTGGACGGTGACGTCGTTCAGGATGTCGGAGGGACGAAGGCTGGGATCGAGGGCCGGTAAATTCCCGCCAAGTCCAATGGTCGGGTTCACCAGCGAGTTTTGCAGGCTCGACAGGATACTGATCGGCTTGAAGGTGCCGCCGATTTCAAAGGTGTGGGTGCCGCGGATGTAGGTGAAATCGTCGCGGAATACAGGAATCGAAACGTGACGGAATTGTCCGCTCTGATTCAGATACGGCGAAGAGATGATTCCGAAGTCGCTTCCTCCCGCCGCGTTCATGTAGGTGGTGTTGCCAAGCGGGTTAAAGAGGCTTGGCGTCGCGAACCGCTGGCGGTTGATGCCGTAATTAAACTGGTTGATCATGTTCGCATTTATGGTCCACGTGTGCCCGATCACGTATGCGTAGTTGCTGTTCTGGGCCACGCGCGCCACAGGGTCGCCCGGGAAAACTGACGGCGCAGGGAAGTTGAAGTTGTCGCCCTGGATTTCGCGATGAATGGTGAAGCGGCCGAACAGCTTCATCCTGTCATTGAGGTTGTAGTCGATTCGCGTGACGTAGATGTTGGGGCTGTCGTGCACGGGAAGGTTGGTGCGGAATCCGCCGGTGTTGACGCCGTCGCCGAAGGCGGGATTGCTGAGGTCGTTGGCGTGCGGATAACGTCCGTTGATGTAGCTGAGCAGCGAACTATTCAGCGCCAGATTGGTGGTCGGATTGATCGCCTGCACTTGGGCTGCATCGAGAGAAGTGATGCAAGCGGGCTGGGTATTCTGGCGGCTGGCTGCGCTGCAACCGGCACCATTATTTATGTAGGACAGCAGACCGTTGCGATAGGAGTCGAGTGGCACCGTCCATTCCACCGGGGCCGAGCTGGCGTCACGGCGGCCTTCATAGTTGAAGAAGAAGAACAGCTTGTTTTTGACGACCGGCCCGCCGAGGCTGGCGCCGAACTGATTGCGGATGAGCACTGGCCTCGGCACGCCGTTGAAATTGTTGAACCAGTCATTGGCTTCGGTGACGGTGTTGCGGTGGTATTCGTAGGCCGAGCCATGGAAGGTGTTGGTTCCGGGCTTGGTGACCAACGCGACTTGCGCGCCGGAGCCGCGGCCTTCCGATGACAGCGGGTTCGCGGTTTCTCCGCGGAACTCTTGAATGGAATCTACCGGAGCGTTGCCGACGGCGATGAAGGATTGGCCGATGGCGTAATCGTTGACGTCGAGTCCGTCGAGCGTGTAGCTGCCCTGATCTGCACGTGAACCGGTGACGGCTCCGTTGCGGTTTCCGCCGGGATCGTTGGCAACCGATGTGGAAACCACGCCGGGTTCATAAACGAGCAATGCGGTGGGGTTATCGCGGATCGCGACCGGGAGCTCGTGCACCAGTTGCATGTCGAAGTTGTTGCCGACGGTGGTATCGGTGGTGTTGAGGGTTACGTTTTCTCCCCCGGCGTTGACTTCGACGGTTTCTGATGCGGTGCCCAGAGCCAGTTGCACATTCTGGGTGTGCGTGGTATTCACGGCGACGTAGATGCCATTTACTGTGCTGGTCTGGAAACTTTGCATGGAAACCGTGAGCATGTAAGCGGGACCGGGAAGCAGTTGAGCAAAGGTGTAGGATCCGCTGGCGTTGGTGTGGGTCTCGTACCTCGTATTGGTCTTAGTGTCGACCAGCTTTACATCCGCTCCCACCACAACGGCGCCGCTCGCATCGGTGACGACACCCGTAAGAGAGGCGACTTCCTGGGCCGATACGAAGCTCGATAGTCCGACCAAAAGGCTGGTCAAGAGCAGAGCGCTGGTAATAAGTCGTCGATTTCTGCCGCCGGCAAACGCAAATGCTTCCATGAATCCTCCAAGTCTGGCTGCAAGTTCAATTCTGAACGCGAGGGTCGCCCACGCGTACTGTTCGTTGAGGTTGTCTCGTGTTAAGGACGAATCAGTGCCCGACTTACAATTCGTTCGTATTCAGTAGGCACGTAGTCGTCCCAGGAGAGCAGCCTGGAATTGATCTGGGACTGGCAGTCGCGAGGTGAGTACGTCTTGTCAGATAGCAAAGACGAATGGCTGTTTTTTAACTTTCCAAATCAGACAAATTCAAGATTGAATTGTCGCAATCTACAGCGTTTGGAAAGTTGAACGGGTCTGACCTATGGAAAATTAGAGGTCACAACAAATGCAAGCGCCCGGGTGTACGCACTTACTGAGAAGTAGAGCGAGCACTTTGGTCTAGGCCCTTTGCAAAAGAAATACGACAGCGGTCGCGCTTGTACACGCCATGCGCACACATCCGACCGGGAGTTAACGTGACAGGGTTTGGTTGGCGACGGCTGTTTCCAAATCCTGTGAAGCTTTATCAATTCCTCCCGCAACGGTTTCAATCACCTGGGACACTTGCGGGATTTGCGCTTCGGCCTCTTTCCATTTTTTCTCGTCCATGTATTCGCGAACGGCGGCAATCGGCTTGGCGCCGTAGCCGGTGTAGGCGCCGGGCGCGTAGATCTGATTCTTGAACCAGGGGCGTTCGGGCAGGCCCTTCTGGTTCAGGAACAGACGCGAAATCCGAAGCAGATCTGCGTTCACCAAATTCAGCGAATCGGTCGGCAATGAGGGCGAACCTTTCGCCTGCCACGCGGCGAGAGCTTTTGAATATCGTTCCGAACTTTTTTTGAGTTGTTCAATCGCGTTTTTCATTGGCGCGAAATTTATATATGGCGGCACGGTCTCCGCAGGGGGTGGCAGCAACGGTCGGCGCGGATCATTGGTTGCTGTGAAAACACCTTCCTTCAGCTCCAGATCTCGTTCCGTGAATTCGTCTTGCTTATCTTTGAGCAGCTTTTCTAATTCAGTTTCGTATTTGCCAATTGCTTCCGCCTGAGGAGAGTAATCAGCCGGAATGAGATCGGCGTCCGCGAGCCGCATTACCGCGCTGCCAATTGTCTGGGCGAGAGCGCGCCCGTACACGAAGTCGGTATCGACGAATTTTGTGAACCAGTAGAAATCGTCATAGATGGAGTGATATTGAGTGCCGTCGTCCTCGCCGCCGAACTCCAAGCTTAGAGTCGATATGCCGGCAAAATCCTGAAAAGCGGTGTAGTCGGAGCCATCGCCGAGAGCCTCCAGCACAAGATCGTTCTTTTTGCGCAGGTCACCGCGTTCTCCCGCATCTTTTGCCTTTGAAATGGCGTAAAGATGCGAACGCTGAAACACCGACATGTGGGTTTCTGGGTCCTGAACGTCGCGGGCGACTTCGCTGGTAAACGCTTGCAGGTCCTGGGTGCCACCAGCGAAGAGAAAACCTCTCTCCGTGCTGTCGGAATTAATGTAGGTGACAGCGTGTTTCTGCAGTTCATCGAGATGGGTTTCGACCCATTCGACCGAGCCGAGCAGTCCAGGTTCTTCTCCATCCCACGCGCAATAAATAATGCTGCGTTTCGGGTTCCAGCCTTGGCGATGCAACTCGCCCAGAATGCGCGCTTCTTCCAGCAGGGCAGACTGGCCCGAGATGGGATCGTCCGCACCGTTCACCCATGCATCGTGATGGTTTCCTCGTATCACCCATTGATCTGCATCTTGCGTTCCGCGCATGGTTGCGATCACGTCATAGATCGGCTTGCGGTCCCAGTTAGAGAGAACTTTCAGGTGCACTTTCGCTGGCCCAGGTCCCACGTGATAGGTGATGGGCAAAGCGCCGCGCCAGTTCTCCGGAGCTACCTGGCCTTTCAGTTCGGAGAGAAACGGCTGCGCATCAGAATAGGAGATTGGGAGAACGGGGATTTTGGTGATGGTTTTTGCGTCTTTGATCGCAAGGCGCTTGGCATCGGCAGTTGCGCCTACGCCGGGCGTCAACGGGTCGCCGGGATAGTCGGTGTCCATTACGCTTCCGCGCTGAACGCCTTCGCGCGGACGCCATCCACCTTCCGGATAGTCTTCGCCGTTGTAGAATCCGTCGCCCTTCGGATCCGAATAGATAATGCATCCGACGGCGCCGTGCTCGGCCGCGACTTTCGGTTTTATGCCGCGCCATCCTTCACCATAGCGCGCGATCACGATTGCGCCTTTAACAGAGACGCCGAGGCGATCGAGTTGTTCGTAATCTTCGCGGTTGCCGTAGTTCACATATACGAGGGGAGCGGTGACATCGCCGTCGGCTGAATATGCGTTGTAGGTAGGGAGTTGCTCGCTGGTTTGGCCGGAAGTGGGATCGACGGCGAGGGCCAGCTCTTGTAATTTCGCCTTGAATTTTTTGGGCTCTACCAATTCGAGCACACGTTCTTTAGGCGTGGGGAAGAGCACGTCGAAAGTTTCGATCTTGGCGTCGAACCCGTCGTTCTTGAATTGCGACAGGATCCATTCGGCGTTGTCTTTGTCGTATGGCGATCCGACATGGTGGGGACGCGCGCTGAGACGCCGCATGTTCTCGCGAATGTTACTGGCCTGGATTTCGTCGCGAAACTTGGCTTCCCAATTTTTTTGGTCTGCAGAATTTTCCTTGGTGTACCCCAACAAAGTGGAGGTATTGCTTGCAGGCGCCGGGCTGGTTCCTTCTCCTGCCTGGCCTACGAGGAATTGGCACATCAAGAGAACAGAACAAGCGATGCGAGATGTCATGAATCTCCCTGAGTCGAATTGGTTTCGAACATCACTACGCTTCTACGACACAAAGCTTAGCCGGTTGCTACCAGATGACTTTTGCTCCGAGTTGGATGTGGCGCGAACCTCCGGTACCGAGGACTGGGTTTGAAGCTGATCCCAGGTCGGGCGTGAAAGCCGGCGTGCCAACTGACGTCGGATCAGACACGTCATTGTTCATCGAGAAGACGTCGAACGACGGATGGTTCAGGATATTGAACACCTCTCCGCGGAACTGAATGCTCATGCGCTCATTCAGCTTCCACATCTTGGAGAGCGAGAAGTCCCAATCGTAGAACTTAGGGCCGCGGAAAATATTGCGGCCCGCGTTGCCGAAAGTGGTTGGCGCCGGCGGTGTGAGAACGGTATTACCGGAGACGTAACACCCGCCGCTCGTGCTGCTGAACCCAGCTAAATTCTCAAATGGAATATTTCCGTTGAGCTGATTAGCGGCTGCCTGACCGCCCGCCGCCATTGCCGCGGTGAAGCACTGCTGCGCAGCCGGAGTAGCTCCGCCAGTCACATTGCCATTGGCGTCCGCGTTGAACTGTGATGGGTCAATGTAGGGAATTGGTGTGGTTGGCGACCAATGTATATTCCGGGGATTTCCCGAGATGTCCCAGCGATCGGCAAACTCGCCGGTCAAGCTGATGTCGTCGTTAAAATCACCGAGCGTGTAAGGCTCGCCGCCTTCGAGTGTCACGATGCTGGTGACCTGCCATCCTTCGAGCATCTGCGCAAACGACTTGCGCGATGGAAGATCGTAGGTCAGAGACAAAGTTAACCGATTGCGAATATCGAAATCGCCATTTCCGCGTTCAGCCGCATAGTCCAGACTATTCTGCGGCACACCTGCAGTATTGCTGGTGGAAGTGTCGATAGCGTGGGCCCAGGTGTATCCCGCCAATAAATAAAGACCGTGGGAATAGCGCTTGGTATAGGTGACTTGCAATGAATGATAAATGGAATTGGCCTGATTGCTAAGAAGCTGCATGAAGCCAATGTACGGGAAACATGGACCTCCGAGACCAAGTCCGCCTTGCGCCACCGAACAATTGGAGGTGAGTGGACGGCCGTTTGTCTCGCAATAGTCGCAACCTAAGACGGGGTCTTCCAGGGGCGAATTGGGATCGACCTGATTCGGGTCCGTGATGCTGTAGAGATCGACGCCGTGGTTTCCCACATAGGCGACTTGCAACATGCTGTTACCGGGGAGTGCTTGCTGGATATTGAGATTCCAGTTTTCCGTATATGGCGTTTTCAAGTGCGGAGCTACAGCAAAAACAAAGCACTGGCTGTCGATGCTGCACGCCGAACCAGAATTTGTGAGATCAGGAAAAATCGCCGGACCGGTTGTATTCCAATTGATCACGCTGGTGTCGCGGCTGTCCTGCAGGAATGAAGTGATGGTCCCATTTCCCGGAGTGACGCCGAGCGCGCCAGCCGTGGGATTCAAATTCAGGCCGCCTCCGCTAAAGAGAAAGGTGCGAATCGACGGCTGCGAAAAGATGATTCCACTACCGCCGCGAAGCACGGTCTTGCCAGTGCCGAAGATGTCCCACGCAAATCCAAGGCGCGGAGAGATGTTGTTGTAGCGAGTTGGGTATGGCGAATTGATACCTTGCCCTACCTGCACAATTCCCCCAGGGTTTCCGTTAGACAAGGTCGGCACGTAATTCGCCAACTGATTGTGCGCGTCTTTGATTGGATAGGTAACGTCGTAGCGAATGCCAAAGTTCAACGTCAGGCGCGGGCGAATGCGGTAACCGTCCTGAAAGAAAAGCCCGAACGATTTCATGCTGAGATTTCGTCCCGGGTCGCCGTAAAGAAATTCCCAACGGTGGGCGTCGCCAGCAAAGAAGTCGGTGAGATCGCTGAAGTCGACACGACCACGGCCTTCGGCCGCGCGGAAGTAATCCACCGTGCCATACATGAACTGCGCGCCGAAGCGCATGATATGCCGGCCCGCGGTGTAAGAAACCGTGTCGGACCAGTTCTGGGTTTTGCTCGGAGTGGTTGCCAATGGCCATCCGGAATTGCCGCCCATGTAATTGAACGCATCGCTTCCGGGATTGATGCGCGGCATTCCAAAGAGCAGAGGATTTGTCACTCCTGTGTTCAATCCGTACGTTGTGGGATTGACGTTGTGGTCGAGCGGGAAAATTCCTTCGTTGAAGCTGTCGAAGCTATATCGGGCTTCGTTGATCCAGCGAGAGTTGGGAGTCCAAATCCAATCCACGCCAAATACTTGTGTAGTTGGACTCGTAGTTGAAAGCCATTGCGGCCGGAGGGGGATGGTGTCCATCTCAACCAGATCGCTGCTGCCATAAAAATAACGAGCGCTGAAAACGTTCTTTTCATTCAGGTGAAAGTCGGTCTTCGCAATCAGATTATTGCCATGGTTGGTGTTATCGAAATCGAAGTTGATGGCTGCCGGGTCGGATTGCTTCAAGGTAAACCCGGGGTTCGGTAAAAACAGCTTGGAAAGTTGGAGGCTTAAGGGATTGCAATTCGGCTGGCAGGCGGCGATCGCATCCACGATGCTGAAATTCTCCGGAGCCCATCCGGGCGGCAACTCGGCGGCGCGGGAGGCTAGTGATACTGTCACCGGACTGTCGTAGACGCCTGGATTTCCCACCTTGTCGCGAATGCCTTCGTAATTGACGAAATAGAACAATTTATCTTTTTTGATTGGGCCGCCGACTGATGCGCCGAACTGGTGCATGATGAGATCTGATACCGGATTCGGCGCCTGATCGAAATAATTGCGAGCATCTACAGCGCTGTTCCGCGTGAAGTAGTAAGCGCTGCCATGCACGTTGTTGGTACCGGACTTGATGCCCAGGTTCATTACCACTCCGGGCTTCTCGCCATATTCGGCCGTGGGACTTTCCTGAGTGTTGAATTCCTGAATGGCATCGAGCGGAAGAAAACTCGCAGGGGTACCTTGAATGCCCGCCTCGTTTAAAACCGACTCGCCATAATACACATCATTGTCGATCGCGCCATCGATGAAAAAATTATTTTCGTCTGGACGATTTCCATTTGAGGTGATGGACTGAAATCCGCCGCCTGGAGTGCGCTGAACACCGGGATGCAAAGGAAGCAGGTTCTGAAAGTCGCGGCCCTGGAGGGGCAATTCGTTGATGGCTTTGTTTTCGAGAACGCCATTCAGCGTGCTATCGACGGTATCTACAAGAGTCTGTTCAGCCGTCACGTCGACAGTTTGATCCACACTTCCCGGCTGCAGAGTAAGGTTGACGCGCGCGTCGCGAGAAACCTGAAGGACGACGGAATCCGCCTTGACAGTTCGAAAACCGGAAGCTTGCACCGAAACCGCGTAGGTGCCAGGGTCGAGATCTGCCGCGACGTATTCGCCCGCCTGATTGGTTGAGAGAGTCCGCTCCACGCCCGTCGCAACGTTGCGCACGTTGACTTTCGCGCCCGGCACGACGGCGCCTGTGGGATCAGTCACCAGGCCGAGAATTCTTCCTTGATAGGTCTGTGCTACGCAGACCAGAGCGGTGACGGCGAACAGGGTTGAAACGGCAACTAGGCGGAACGCTCTCATGGGACCCTCCCGGTACAGCGATGAAAATGGCTTTGGACGGTTAAGGTGGAACAAAGTCAGGAAACGCAATGAAGTTCGGGAATCACAGACCGGCTTCGAGCTTGCCGGAATTGACCAAGCAGACGACCTGTTCGAGGCTGTTGTAGATCGAAGGTGGAAGTGTGCGCATGATGGGGCCCGAGAACAGTGTTGCCGAAAAGTTTGTCAGACAACCGCGAGTGAAGTCAACCTGAGTTTTCGCTGACAGGCGTTAATAGAGTGCGCCCTCTGCCTGCGTTGACGAGACGACGCCATCTTTTACCGACAACGTGTAGCTCACGCCTCCAGTGCCTTTCCACGATGAAAGATCGAAATGAGCGCCAGTCGGAGCTTTGTAGGTGGGAATCGAGAGAAAAGTCAGTGGAACGCCTTTTTTGCAGACCTCGGGCGGTTGCATGGGGCTGTAGAAATATGCGCCTTTCCCCGAGCCAACCACAGTGGCTTTTCCATCAGGCTCGACCAGGACCGCCGATCTCTCATCGACTGCGATTTCGCGAGGAGATTGCGACCATCCATCCTGCATCAGACGTGCAAGGAAAACCAGGCTGCGGCCCAGGCGATCGCGTTTCGCAAAATGACTATCGGTAATGATGCCGTGAAGCACAGGAATTTTCAGGAAGTCTCGAACCAGGGCCACTTGAGGTGTAAACGGATCTCTCAGCGCCTCGGGTGAAGCAAGCATGCCGTCAGGAGGATCGTTCAATGCGCTGTACACAAATTCTCCCAGCACAGCCAGTCCGGCACTCGTGCCCCCAATCGGTTTTCCGTCGGCGATGTTTTCATTCAGCGCTTTCTGAACGCCGGTGTTCTGCCAGGCGCGGATGTAGTGAGCCTGATCTCCGCCAGCAATAAAGACTGCTTCGGCGTGACGAATAATATCGGCGACTTTTGGATTCTGCGCCGCGTCCCGATCAGGAATGATTAAAGTGGCTACGGAATTCACTTTGCACAAGCCATTCACGTATGGGTTGTAGGCATCGTCATCAGCGGCGCGAAGAATCAGAAAATCACCACCGTTCGCCTTTCCGCAGAGCCAACGGAAGGCGTCGTCAAGATCTTTGCCACCGCCCATCAATGCATATCCAGCAGCCGGGCTACTTTGTGCGTCATTCTTTTGTCCAAGGCGGAAATATTGATAGGGAGGAGATTGGGCGATTGCGGGGCGGAGGAACAGAAAGAAGATTGCGATAATGCTCAATCGTGTATGGATCACTAAGCGAATATAGCAAATGAAACCGTGCGCTTCCGAACCGGCTAGATGTTGCATGCGATCACTCTCCCAACGATGGCCTTCTCGGTACTGACACCGAAGCCTTGCATCGAATTCTGTACAGTTCCGCAGGCAACCCGCTTTGTTGTTCGCATCTCTATCCGACGATGACTGTGCTCGTCACTGTGGTTGGGGCGGCGTTGATTATGGCCGGTCTGGCGGACGTGTTCAAAACGCTATTTCATCCGGCGTTGCACGGTGCCATGAGCGATCGAATTGCGAGGATGGTGTGGAAAGTGTGTCGTGCTGCAGCAGACCGGCACCCCAAGACGCTAACTTTCGCCGGGCCCATAGCTCTCATATTCATCATCGCCGATTGGGTTCTTCTTAACTTCATCGGATTCGGCCTGATTTACTTCCCACATATCAAAGTGGGATTTTGGGGAGCGATGGTGAATTCGCTTGAGGCCCTCAGCACACTTGCTGAAGGCAGCAATGCTGGTATTTCCTGGCTTCGAGTTTTGAGCGGCGTCGAGGCAATTATCGGTTTCACGATTTTTACCGCCAGCATCTCATGGTTGTTGTCAATCTATCCCATTATCGAATCGCGGCGGTCCGTCGCCCACACCGCAACTCTTCTGCACGAAGCGGAGAAGGAGACCGGCGTTGATCTAATCCGCGAGGCCAGCCAAGAGGCCTCCACAACTATGTTTTCTCTTGCGCAGGAGCTCGCTGTATTGCGCAATCAGATGGCGCAGTTTCCCATTACCCACTACTTCTACGTTGGGGAGGCCAAGACAGTGCTGGCAGGCATTTTGCCTTACCTGGCGGACCTCGCTGATCGTACCGTGAATCCAGCAGCTCCCAAGAATCTCCGCATTCCAGGAACTATGCTCGGGGGTGCGGTGAGCGATTTCCTTTGTTTCATCGCGCAATTTGTCCTCGGCCAACCATCCACGGACAGAACTGAAATTATGGCGGCTTACGCTCGCGATCAAATGTGTGAACCTGTTTCATTGGCCTGGCGCAGAGAGCAGAAAATCCGGAACGTCGCCTGAAACAGCGCCGATTAATCATCTCCCAGGCCACTCTTCCAGCAAACTCTGGCATCTCAGAATGCTTGCCGTAGCTGACACCAGCAATGAAAGGATACGTGTGTCGGCGTTGACGTGGCGCAAGTCGACTTTTATAAAAGACACCCTGTTCCTGGGGTTATTGCTCGTCTGTTGCAGTGACGGATGGGGCCAGAATCCGATAAAGGGTTTGCTGCTGCCGGAAACAGAGTCGAACTACCAGGCACATCCCTACCAGGGCAAACTTGCACCCGATGACGGACAATGGGTGCGTCCTGCCAAAGATTACGCTAGCACCCGCTACAGCACGCTCGACCAGATCAACACAACTAACGCAAAAGATTTGAAGGTGGCATTCACCTTTTCGACCGGGCTTACGCACGGGCACGAAGCAGCACCTCTCGTCGTGAACAACACGATGTACATCGTGACGCCATGGCCGAACAATCTTTATGCGCTCGACCTCACCAAACCGGGCGCCCCGCTGAAGTGGGTCTATAAGCCGGGCACGACGCCGGCGGCGAAAGGCGTTGCCTGCTGCGATCTGGTGAATCGCGGCGGAGTGTACGACAACGGACGAATTTTCTACAACACGCTTGACGATCAGACCGTCGCCGTCGACGCCAAGACGGGCAAAGAGGTCTGGAAGGTGCGCCTCGGCGACATCAACAAAGGTGAAAGCATCACGATGGCGCCGCTCGCGGTGAAAGGCAAAATTCTTGTCGGTAATAGCGGCGGCGAATTCGGAATTCATGGGTGGCTCACAGCGCTTGATGAAGGCACCGGGAAGATTGCATGGCGCGCCTACAACACCGGTCCTGATAAAGACGTTCTGATCGGACCTCGCTTCAAGCCTTTTTACGCCAAGGATCGTGGGCAGGATTTGGGCGTAAAGACCTGGCCTCCAGATGCCTGGAAAATCGGCGGCGCGGGCGTGTGGGGATGGATTTCCTACGACCCCGAGTTGAATCTTGTTTACTACGGGACGGCAAATCCCGGTCCTTGGGACGCGGACGTGCGCCCCGGCGACAATCACTTCAGCTCAGGCATTTTTGCCCGTGATCCAGATAACGGCGAAGCAGTCTGGTACTACCAGTTCAGCCCGCACGACTTGTATGACTACGATGCCGTGAACGAAAACATACTTCTGGATTTGCCGATCAATGGTCAAACCAGAAAAATTGTTCTTCACCCCGAACGCAACGGTTACGTGTATGTCATGGATCGGACGACCGGCGAAGTGCTCTCCGCCAAGCCGTTCGTTCCGATCACCACGACCCGTGGCGTGGACCTGAAAACAGGAGAGCTGCAGTACGTCCCGGAAAAGACGCCAGTCACCGGCAAAGTGGTCCGCAACCTTTGCCCGACAGCGCCGGGCGCAAAGGACTGGCAGCCCTCGGCATTCTCGGCGCGCACCGGGCTGCTCTATATTCCGCACCAGTTGCTCTGTATGGATAAAGAAGATGTCACGCCGAACTACATCGCGGGTACGCCGTACGTTGGATCGAATGTGCGCATGTACAACGCGCCTCCGGGCGATCACGGCGGCGAAATGATGGCGTGGGACCCCCTCCAGGGAAAGATTGTCTGGAGCATTCCCGACAAGTTCCCGGTCTGGAGCGGCGCGCTTGCTACCGCGGGCGACGTGGTTTTCTATGGGACACTCGAGGGCTGGTTTCGAGCGGTGGACGCGAACAGCGGAAAAGTGTTGTGGGAATTCAAGACAGGCTCGGGAATCATCGGCCAGCCAATCACATATAAGGGACCAGATGGGAAGCAATATGTGGCGATCCTTTCGGGAATCGGGGGCTGGGCAGGCGCAGTAGTTGCGGGCGGACTGGACACCCGCGATCAAACCGCGGCGTTGGGATTTGCGGGCGGAGTGCAAGACCTTCCAAAATACAGCACGGCAGGAGGGATGCTATATGTCTTCTCGCTGCCGTAGCGTGCTTATCTTCTTCGGTGTTTCCGTTCTGCTCAGCTCTGTTTCGTCTGCTTACGCTCGGCAGCTTCGAGTTTGTGCCGATCCTGACAACCTGCCGTTTTCCAATCGACAGCAGCAAGGTTTTGAAAATCATATCGCCGTTTTGCTCGCGCAGGATCTTCACGCTCAGCTTACTTATGTTTGGCAGCGCGGGGGCAAAGGCTTCGTACGCGAGTACATCAACAAGGGAGTGTGCGATCTGTTGATCGGAATCCCAACCGGCTATCGCCCTCTGCTGACCACAACTCCTTATTACCGGTCGACCTATGTATTTGTTGTGCGCCGCGATCAGAAGCTGGTTCCGGTGTCGCTCAATGATCCTGTGTTGCATGAAATGAAGAAAATTGGCGTCCAGGTTTTGGACGACGACTACACGCCACCGGCTGAAGCACTGGCGCGCCGTGGTATGCAGGGCGAAATCGTTGGATTTCAAACGGTCGGAGAGAACCCAGCGGCAATCATCCGGGCGGTGGCGACGCGAAAAATTGATGGAGCGATTGTCTGGGGACCGTTCGCAGGATATTACTCCAAAGCAGTCCACGATCTGGTTCTCAAAGCAGTGGAGCCGGAGGTAGATCCCCCTGGGTTGCCGCTCACATTTTCCATCTCGATGGGCGTGCGAAAGGGCAACACCCAGTTGAGAGACGAGGTTGAGAGATTCTTGCACGAGCGGCGAGCAAAAATTAAAGCGGTCCTCGCACGATACGGTGTTCCACAGCTCGAACTCGCGCCGGAGGTGGAAGCGAGGAACTAATGCGTCTCTACGTCCAACTCGGGATCGTCATTGCGCTTGCATTGATTCTCTTTGCCTGCGAACGCGAGCAGCGAATCTTTCGCAATCCCCCGCCTGCTGAGCAAACCCTAAACACAATTCAGGTCAGCGGGTTGAATCCGGGCGCAAACCCTATCGCCACACCGGTTCCACCGAACACGTACGAGGAGAGCGCGTATGCGGTGGCGGAAGGACAGAAGTTGTTCGATCAATACAACTGCTCGGGCTGTCATTTTCACGGTGGCGGCGGCATTGGGCCTCCGCTGATGGACAACAACTGGATTTACGGCAGCGAGCCAGGAAATATTTTCGCGACCATCATGCAAGGCCGGCCCAACGGAATGCCATCGTTCCGCAACCGTATTCCGGAGTCGCAAGCGTGGGAGATCGTGGGCTACGTGCGGTCGCTCAGCGGGCTTTTGCCGAAGGACGTTTCGCCGGGACGAAGTGACGACATAAGCGCGTACCCATCGCCGCAGTCGATGACGAAGCAAACGCCAATCGGAGTGACAGGCAATCCGGAGCAGCCGAAGTAGGTATGTTCACACTGTCCAGAATCGGTGGTCTTAGTCACTTACTTGCGATCTATCAGGCATCGCCGCTCAATCCTGGCAGGCATTCCACTCTCAATCCGGTGGCGCCGCAAGCCGGCAATATTGAATGGCTGTATTGGGTCATATTCTGGATTTGCTTCGGTGCGTTCGTAATTACCATCCTGGTTTTCTTCACTGGCGCGGCGCGCAAGTATGTGCGCCAGGCAACTCCGCTGCCTCCGATTAAGGAACACCCCGCTGACGGTATAGCGGCTTGGTTCGTGGGGGGCGCGATCACAGTGACAGTGCTTTCTCTTTTTGCCGTCCTCTTTATGAGCATCATCACCGGGAAAAAAGTTGAGGGCGCGACGGCAGAGAGGAACGCGGTGACCATTCAAGTGACTGGTCATCAGTGGTGGTGGGAGGCGACTTATCCCAATTGGCAGGCAAACCTGACGGTCACAACTGCCAATGAATTTCACGTTCCAGTTGGAAAGAAAGTTGTAGTTCTGACGAATTCAAACGACGTGATTCACAGCTTCTGGGCGCCCAACATTACCGGCAAACGCGATCTTATTCCAGGATATTCGTCCGCGTTTTCCTTCGAGGTGGACAAACCCGGAATTTATCACGGCCAATGCGCGGAATTTTGCGGATTGCAGCACGCGCACATGGGGTTCTCGGTAGTTGCCGAGCCGGAAGACCAATTCGCAGCGTGGCAAAACCAGCAGGTGGCGCCGGCGCGAGAACCAACTACTGCGGAGGAAATTCGTGGACGTACTGTTTTTCTCACGCATGCGTGCGTGATGTGCCATACCATTCGCGGCACCGATGCGGGATCGCGCGTTGGTCCGGACCTTACACACATGGGAAGCCGGAGGATGATTGCCGCGGAGACTCTGCCTAACACTCGCGGTGCCCTTGCAGGATGGATTCTTGACCCGCAGCGGATCAAGCCGGGCTCTCGCATGACTCCGAATCCAATGCGACCGGATGATCTGCAGGACCTGATCACTTACCTGGAGAGCTTGCAATGAGCAGCCACTCGGTGTTGATCAGCGAGCCAAAAGTGATTCCTACGAGCGACAGCGCCTCGCGTCTGGCTCGTACCTGGCGGCAACCTTCCGGATTCTGGGGATGGTTCTCAAACGTGCACCATACCGCGATCGGCACGCGCTACATGGTAACAGCGTTCATCTTCTTCCTGCTAGGCGGAGTGCTGGCGGCAGTCATGCGTCTGCAACTGACGCGGCCCGAGAACAATGTCCTCGGACCCGACGCCTATAACCAGTTCTTCACCGTGCATGGCAGCACGATGATTTTTTTGTTTGCCGTGCCAATGATGTTCCAGGGATTCGGCGTGTATCTTGTGCCTCTGGTCTGCGGGACTCGCAACATCGCGTTCCCGCGCCTGGCTGCATTCAGCTATTACCTGTTTCTTGGTGGAGGACTGCTGCTCTGGATTGGCCTACTGACCAACACCGGCGCCGATGCCGGATGGTTCAGCTATGTTCCGCTCGCCGGTCCTGCATTTACTCCCGGCAAACGCGCCGATTTCTGGGCGCAGATGATCACATTCACAGAAGTCTCGGCGCTTGGCACTGCGATCTGTATTGCCGTCACAATTTTGCGACATCGCGCTCCGGGAATGACGTTGAACCGAATGCCGATTTTGCTTTGGGAAAAGCTGGTGATCTCTTTCATGGTCATCTTTGCGATGCCGGCGGTGATGGTCGTGAGCAGCATGCTCCTGCTCGACAGGTTGGTCAGCACGCAGTTTTTCAATCCCGCAGTGGGTGGCGACGCGTTGCTTTACCAGCACTTGTTCTGGTTTTTTGGTCACCCTGAGGTTTACATCATTTTTCTTCCCGGGACCGCCATTGTTTCGTCATTGGTACCGGTTTTCACGAGGCGCCACATCTTCGGTTACACGCTGATTGTCTTGTCGGTCGTAGCGACCGGCTTCCTGGGTTTTGGCGTATGGGTGCATCACATGTTCGCGACGGGCATTCCGCAGATGAGTGCCAGCTTCTTCACCGCAGCAAGTTTGGTGATTGTGATTCCCACGGCCGTTCAATTCTTCTGCTGGATTGCGACGGTGTGGAATGGGCGGATACAACCCAAGCTGCCAATGCTGTGGCTCTTTGGATTTTTCTTCGTGTTCCTGATTGGCGGCCTCTCCGGCGTGATGCTCGCTTCGGTACCCGTCGATTGGCAGGTACACGATACCTTTTTTGTGGTTGCCCATTTTCATTACGTCCTGATCGGGGGCGCCGTGTTCCCGATGTTTGCAGGGCTCTACTTTTGGATTCCGAAGATCACCGGCCGCATGATGAACTCGACACTCGGCCACTGGCATTTCTGGCTGTTCTTCATCGGCTTCAATCTCACGTTTTTCACCATGCACTTTCTCGGCCTCCGCGGCATGCCGCGACGAATTTATACCTATTCGCCCGACATGCATTGGAATGCGCTCAATGTGGTTGCAACTTCTGGCGTCGCATTCATGACTGCGGCGATTCTGGTTTTTTTGGCGAATTTCTTTTACAGCAAGAAATACGGCGAGTTAGCGGGCGACAATCCCTGGGCGGCGGGAAGTCTGGAATGGGCAACTGCTTCGCCTCCCCCGCACTATAACTTCCTTGATCTTCCCACGGTGAATGGCCGCGAGGCGCTCTGGGATGCAGAGCCAGACCAGGCAATCGTTGTGGGATTGCGCGACGACGTTCCCGAGGTGCTGGTGACAAACAGCCTTGATTCCGATCCGGAACACAAAGAAGAAACTGTGGGGCCGAGCATCTGGCCATTTCTCACGTCGATCACGGTTTCCGCAACGTTTGTAGGGTCCATTTTCACAGCCTGGGCGATTCCGTATGGCGCGCCGTTTGTGGTGATCACTCTGATTGGTTGGCTGTGGCCGCGAGGACACTCTCCGATGACCCGCGAAGAGGCGATAGAGGAATACAGCCATGGATAGAATCTGCGGCGAACGCGCAGTGCTCGACGTCTCCGGGCTACCGAATGTTGCATTTGGTCACAAGAACGTCACGTGGCTAGCGAATGTGCTCTACATGACCATAGAGGGCACGATGTTCGCGCTGGTCATTGCGTCTTATTTCTACTTGCGCACGCGTTCGACTGATTGGCCACCGGGAAACTCGCCTCCTTATATATGGTTTGGAGTTGCGAACAGCATTCTATTTTTGCTCAGTGTGCTTCCGGCGCGATGGATCCAGAAGAAAGCTCCCTCTGGCGACCGCGCTGCCGTCACCATTGGACTATTCATTCTGGCGATCTTTGCGAGCGCTTGCATCGCGCTGCGAGTCTATGAATTCACCACCCTAAACTGCCGTTGGTCCGACAATGCTTACGCTTCCTGCATTTGGACTCTGATCGGTGTGCATTCGGGGCATCTGGTTACGGAGTGGATCGAAACCCTGGTCATCTTCGGTGTCTCTCTCACCGACAAGATGGAAGGCACGCGCCTGGCTGACGCCGCAATCAACTCCGACTATTGGTACTTCGTAGTGGTCAGTGGGTTCATCGTGAATTTCATCATCTATGCAACTCCGAGGTTTTTGTAATGACGCGGACAGAGCAGGTCGCTATATCCGGCAAGACTCCCGCAACGCTGTGGTGGAGCATCGTGGCGGGATTTCTGGCTTTTGGCGCGGACTTGGGTTTCAGTTATCCCCTTCAGCAACACAGTTGCTCGACTGGGAAGTTTTATCTGCTTCATATCATCTCGATTGTGTGTGCTGTTGTCGCGCTCAGCGGAGTGGTAACTGGCTGGCGCGGCTATCAAAATTTGCCAGAAGAAGTTTCAGAAGACGGTAGAAACCCGCATGATCGGGCGCACTTTCAAGCACTGCTCGGGATAGCCTTCTGTCTTTTCTTCTTGCTCGCGATAATCGCGAACGCGGTTCCGCGATGGATTCTGGATCCATGCATGTGACCATGTCAGATCGGTTCAAACTTGTTGTGGTGGTTCTTGCGTCGAGTCTTTTATTGGCTGCAGTGTCGGCCACCGGACCAGCTCTGATTGCCGCTTCAGACTGGACGTGGCCGCCGTTTATTGTTCTTCCTCTTCTCGTTAGCTTGGGACTTTATCTCAATGGCCTTATAAAGATGTCTCTCGGCCGAGCGCGTAAAAGCATCAGCATTTGGCGAGCAATCTCATTCTTGGCGGGGTGGTTTTCTCTCCTGATCGCGCTCGACTCTCCGATCCACGAACTCGGCGAACAACTTTTCTGGATCCACATGTCGCAGCACGAGATCATGATGCTGATTTCAGCGCCGCTACTCGTGCTCGGGCGGCCGCTGATTGTATTTACGTGGGCAATGCCGGAGAGCTGGCGGCAGCCGCTGGCCCGCATCGGTAGATGGAAACTCACAAGTAGCCTCTGGAACTTCGCCACGCTCCCTCTCATCGCATGGATGTTGCATGCACTCGCACTCTGGCTGTGGCATGTTCCTGTCCTCTTTGACGCAACACTCAGCAGCGATTTCATGCACGCCATGCAGCACATCAGTTTTTTGGGAACAGCTCTGCTGTTCTGGTGGGCGCTCATCTGTGGTCATCGAGGGAAACTCGGTTACGGTGGCGCGCTTCTTTATGTATTCACCACCGCCGTTCATACCAGCGTTCTGGGCGCTCTGCTTACATTTTCCAGTCGTGCGTGGTACTCGCCTTATATTGCGACGGCGCCGGCATGGCACCTCACCGCACTTGAGGACCAGCAACTCGGCGGGCTGATCATGTGGATTCCGGCGGGAACTTTGCTGGTGTTGGTTTCACTGGGACTACTGCTGAAATGGATCGCTGAGTCCGACCGCCGGTGGCAGTACACACAAGCGTCTGCTGTGGTTGGAGCACGGCGAAGTTTTCCAGATGGAGTCGCCAATGTTCTTTAATGGCGTACGCCGGATGCAGCAGGGCTTGAGCTTCGTCGTAATTCTTTCCGTGGGTGCCCTGAGTGCCTGCTCTGGTCCTTCGCACGATTTAGTTCGCCAGTCGCGGCTTTGGACAGGCGGAGGCAATGCGCACGCCGGCAAAGTCGAGATCCGAAAATATGGATGCGAGACCTGCCACACCATCCCCGGAGTTCCGGGCGCGCGCGGGTTGGTTGGGCCGCCACTGACGGGAATCGGAAACCGCACTTACATTGCCGGCGAACTACCGAACACTCCCGCAAACCTGATGACGTGGATTCAACATCCACATGCAGTCGAGCCGCACACGTTAATGCCAGAGATGGGAGTGACCGAAGCCGATAGCCGCGATATCGCCGCTTACCTGTACACGTTGCGAAAGTAGATATTGATCGAGAAAGGGTCACGCATGGACAGCAAAAATGGGATTCTCTATCTTGCGATCACTTTGATTGCGTTGGTGTCGTTCGTCTCAGTCGCGCTCGCTCAAAATCCATACGATTGCTCCAAGGTTCCTGACCACGCGAAGTTGAAGGCGGCACTCACGAACGCAGTGAAGCAGGGCAAGGCAGGAAATGGCGGACTTGGAAATCAGGAGTGGGGCGCGGTGGTGAACCGCGACGGTATCGTTTGTGCAGTTGTGTTCACCGGGCCAAATCGTGGAGCCCAGTGGCCGGGCAGTCGATTGATCGCCGGCGAAAAGGCCAACACAGCGAACGCGTTCAGCACTGATGACTTTGCGCTCTCGACAGGGAACATCTACTCTGGCGCACAGCCGGGAAATTCACTGTATGGAATCATCATGGGCCCGAATCCGGCAGCCGCTTTCGCAGGCAACCCCAGCGATTTCGGTCAGCCGAATGATCCCATGGTCGGCAAAGCGATTGGGGGCGTGATTGTCTTCGGTGGGGGCCTGCCTCTTTATTCAAATGACGGCAAATTGGTCGGCGGGCTTGGCGTGAGTGGTGACACGGCCTGCGCTGATCACGTCATCGCGTGGAAAACGCGCCATGAGCTCGGGCTTGACGCGGTTCCGATGGGGGTTGCTCCAGGACCGAGCGACAATCTTATTTTCGATATTCAGAATGGAGTAAGCGCCAGCGGATTCGGCCACCCCGATTGCAAGGGCGGCAATCCAAGTAAAGACATTATCGAGCAGCTCGAGAAAAAAGAACCGGTCGGCCCGCACCACTAAAGGTTAACCTTGTGGCAGTTCGGGGAAACTGGGGAGTGTTCCTCGCGTTAATGTTTCCTATCAATTTGTGTTTTGCTTGCTGCGCATACCATCCAACGCCAATTGCGATTTCTTGCGGTGATGACCTCCTCACTTTGAACAGCCGATACGAACGGGAAGTCTGGTCGCTAGCTCGGCAGGAGTGAAGTGAGATTCGGCGTGGTGCCCGGGACCGGAATTGAACCGGTACGTCCTGTTAAGGACCCGGGATTTTAAGTCCCGTGCGTCTGCCAGTTTCGCCACCCGGGCGAGCATGAAGTTATTGAAATACTACCTCAGCCTGATAAGACGTGTGTTCATGGCACGCGCGGCGGTGGTTCACCGATCCCCGTCCATTTCTTCAAGCAGTAGTCTTCAATGGAGCCCCTGGGTAGCGGGAGGTGCAGGCTAGCCGAACAGTGACTGCATGGCGTGTCTCCATGCGGGGCTGGCGAGCAGGGCGACACGCACCGGGATGCCCAACGCGATCAACCCAAGCCCCCACCAGTACACCGGGTGGACACGTCCGCGTGACCATCGGTCGTACACTGCGCCGGCGATGGGGAACAGCAGCGTTAAGACATAGGCGAGCAACGGTCCAACCGAGAGGACGCCCGGCCAGCGCACCAGCGCCGCCGACATCAGGCATGCAGAGGCGAGGATCATCAGCCGCTTGTGTTTGTCCTTGTTCTTGCGCCAGAGCACGGCGCCAAGAACGAAGAGAGCGAAGGTCGTGATGTCGCCGAAGGGGATGGCCATGAAGCTCCATGGATTGGCGCCCGGAGGAACAGCGCCGAGGCGCGCCGCTTCGACTGCGGTGCGGCCGCCGACCACGATCATTGCCGCCGCCAGAGCCACCCCGAAGTAGCCGAGCTTGCGATGAACTTTCACTCGGTGCGTCGCGACCAAGCTCGTCTGCACGATGAACAGCACCAGCCACGACGTGAACAGCAGCGCGTGCAGGTGCACGGTTGCGTTCGGAACGCGCCCGGTGATAGTTCTCGCATGACCGGATATCAAGCCGAGAAAGTACGTCCGCGAGAAGCCGATCAGAGCTGTGAAGAGCATCGCGACGGCCATGCCAGTGTAGAACTTGCGGTCGGGGGCCGCGGCCGAGACGAGCGGACGGGGAGAAGCAGCGGTAGCCATGGCGGCTAGGGATATTAGCACGGTTCGCGGCTGTCCGCGATGGTTGCTTTTTGCTTTGGTCTCTCGCAGGCCAGCTTCCGGTGAAGTAACAATGGCAAAGCCGCAAGGGAAAAGAGAGGATTTTAAGTCCCGTGCGTCTGCCAGTTTCGCTACCCGGGCGGGTACCTATCAACTGCATGCTGACATGACGAGTTACCTTTACGGACGCGCAACTAACAGTAACTACTAACCTGAATGGCAGTTCACGGGCATAGGCGCACTGTAGTAATCGCAGAACTGCAGGCATCCTCTGCTAACATAAGTAGCCAATCCAGAGATGCTCATGCTCAGGGCACGCCGTTGCTCGCTGCTGATTGCTCTTCTAGCCACTAGCGCGTTACAGGCGCAAACGACATTTCACATTGGTGAAGCTGGGGTGAAACTGCGGCTCCATCCGAAGCCAATTCTTGAGCTTCCCATTCTTAATACATCAGGCAAGGCTCTCCACGGAGACTTCAAGCTTGAACTCCTCAACACGGACGACAAGGTCGCGGCCACACAGACGGGAACATTCGACGAGCAACCCGGCACGACATTGGAAAGGGTGCCATGGGACGTGAACCAAGTGGACCCGTCTCCTTCCGCCCTCGGATGGCTGAGGTTGCACTACGTCTTCTCTCCGCAAGCGGGATTTGGAGTCCCGGCGGCGGAGGGGATCTTACAATTGAGCCGCATAATCGTGGGTTCGTTTGAAGTCCGGATGGCGGCGGCATCGACGGCGAGGCCAGGTGCCAAGTTTCCCGTGCGTGTGCGCGTCGATGATCCCACAAGTGGCAAGCCGCTTCACGGCGTTCATGTAAAAATCTCGTTGGACTTTAGCGACGAGAATGGCAATGACGACAGGACCCTGAACCATGACGTTGTGACCGACCTTAACGGATATGCGCTCTACACATTTGATCTGCCGAAGGACATCAAGACCGACGAAGCCGATCTGAAAGCAGTGGCGACACGCGGCGTATTCGAGGATGAAGCCGATCTCACCGTTCGGCTGCCATGGCGCGGCAAGCTGACCCTGAGCACCGATAAGCCACTCTATCAACCAGGGCAAACAGCGCACGTTCGCGTGCTGGTGCTCGATTCGGACAAGCAGGCCATGAGCGGTAAGAACCTGATCCTGGCTATCGGGGATGAAGAGGGCGATGAGCAGTTCCACCAGAAACTCAAAACCTCTCGCTTTGGCGTAGCAGCGGCGGATTGGGAAATCCCAGAGAAGCTTCGTCTCGGAGAGTACAAGATCGCAGCCGCGCTCGCTGACAACGACCAGGACGTCGACTACTCTACACCGAAAAACATAGCCAGTATTCGGGTGAGCCGTTACGAGCTGCCCAACTTCACTGTCCAGGCCGATTCGGACAAGAAGTACTACCTGCCTGGGGAGGACGCTGAGGTCACTATCAGTGCTGATTATCTCTTCGGCAAGCCGGTACAAAAAGGTAAAGTCCGGCTCGTTCAGGAACAGAACCGAAACTGGGACTTCAGCAGCCAGCAATGGACCTCCGATGAATCGAATGCGATCGAGGGAAATCTCGACAAAGAGGGCAAGTTTAAGACGAAGGTCGACCTTTCCAGCTACTTCAAGGACTTCACGCGGGCCGATTACGCGCGCTTCGAGGATATTTCCTTTGCAGCATATGTGACTGACGCATCGACCAGCCGCACTGAGCAGCGCAGGTTTCATCTCCGCCTCAGTGAGAGTCCAATACAGCTTTACCTTGTAGGAAGCACCAGCAGTTTCGGATCTGAGCCGGAAACCTTTTACGTTACAAGCTCGTATGCGGACGGCACTCCTGCTTCGGTGCGCGGAACTGTCTATGCCGCGGAGCCAAATAATTCGGGAGAGTTTGAAGATGATTCATGGAAGGGCGGCCGCGAGAAGATCGCCACGTTCCACACCAATAAGTTCGGAGTGGGCAAGGTTACCATTCATCGCATTCCCGATCGATTTCTGATTACCCCCAAGTCGTGGAACCGTAGCTATCGTCAAGCTAAAGAAGACGAACCGCCGAAGAGCGCACGGCTTCTTCTCGAAGCCTCAGATGCTCAAGCCAGGAGCGGACGTAGTTCGGGTGATTGGACAGTCTTCGCCCAGGAATACACCTACATGCGGGTCAAGACGCAGCAGGTGCTCTATCATCCCGGCGATGCGTTGAGCGTGAGCGTTGAAACCAACAGTCCCGTCCGGGACGCAATCGTCGCGGTGTCGACCCAGAGCGGCGTCATCGAGTCAAAGGTCATCGCGATCGCGCCGGGGCAGACTCAGGTCGACTTCGACTATGACCCGCGGATGCGAGGCGCCGTCGAGATTACGGCGTTCGCGCTTACCAGTTCGGAAGATGAAAACTACGCGCTTAGCGGTAGCACGCACGTGATCTTTCCAGCACTGATGGACTTATCGATCGCGTTACGCATGCCGCAGACGACCTACAAACCCGGCGAGAACGCCTCCGCAGCGGTACGGGTGCGCACACCGTTGGGCCAGCCAGTTGAGAGCGAGCTTGGTGTGCTGGTCTTCGATCGTGCCGTCGCCGAGCGTGTGCGCAGCGACGAGGATTTCGGCCGCGGCTACGGATTTCAGATCGACGATTATTTCGACCCATCGCCGATGGGCAAAATCGCCAACATCGGCTATCGTGATTTGCTCAATCTCGACAATCGTTCTCCTTTCAGCTCCGATCTGCAATTGCTCGCCGAAGCTCTGATGGCTGCTGCCTCTGAGTACTGGTGGGAGGGCGAGGTAAATCTGGCGGGAGGTGAGGAATACGCGCGCGAGGCATCTTCGAAGTTCGCGCGTTTGACTTCGATATCCATGACGCCGGTTCGTAATGCGTTCGATAAGACATTCCAGTCCAGCGGTCACTATCCTAATAATGATGCACAAGTCGCTGAAATTCTCAGTTCTGCTGGCGTGAATTGGAAGTCCGTCCGCGATCCATGGGGCATGCCATTCCGCACCAAGTTCTCGGTGGTAGGGGCGGACGATGTTCTGGAGATCATCAGCGACGGTATTGACAAGTCTCCGAACACGAGCGACGACATTGTTGCCGGCACGTTTTCCTGGCCGTATTACCGCAGCGTCGGTGAAAAGATCGAGACCGCGACCCGCGCTTATGCCCAACGCACCAGAACGTATATTCGTGACTACGCGACGCTGCGGGATGAGTTAAAGCAGGACAATGTTGACCTTGACTCATTGCGCGATCCGTGGGGGCACAAATACCGGTACGAATTCTCCATCGAAGGTCCCTACTACCAGATTCAGGTCAGCAGCGCCGGTCCGGATGGCATCTTTGATTCCAAGACGAGTCCATCGCTGGACGATGTATCCGAGTGGCATTCTTCGATCCACTACTTCCTTTTCGAGACTGACGATCTGGAACGCGCTTTGGCCGAGCACTTCCAGGCGACAAAGCAGTTTCCGCAGAACGAAAAGGAACTAGAGCCGGTACTGCACACCGCGAAGATCGAAGGCGAAAGTTTGCTGGATCCGTGGGGACACCCTTACCACTTCACGTTTTCGAAACGGAGCCGTTACGCTGATTCCGTCCGCGTACAGACTTATCAGGAGTATCAAACCCAAAAAGAGAGACGCGTAACCGAGGTGACTCCGGTCACGCAGGAATTGGCGTACATCGATGTGATGAGCAACGGACCAAAAAACGACCCGAATACAGCTTTTCAGGTTGCCGAGTTCAGCCGCGTTGTCGCCGAACAGAATAGCAAAGACCTACAGAAGAAAAGCACCGGCACAATCGAAGGTCCGCTGCCATCGGGATCGGGAGCGATCCGGGGTGTTATCACCGATCAATCGGGTGCCGTGGTGCCTGATGCCGAGGTTACTGCCGTCTCCGCCAGCGGCCGCAGCTTCACCGCCCGGACCAACTCCGCCGGGCTTTACGTTCTCACGAGTTTGCCAGCCGGAATCTATGAGGTCACCTTTTCGGCCAACGGCTTCACAAATACCGTAATTTCTCGTGTCCCTGTGCAGATGGGTTCGACCACGGCCCTGGATGCACGACTGCAAGTCGGAGCGGCAACAGAAACCGTCACGGTAGAAGCAGCAGTCACTCAGCTTTCCACGGAGAGCACGGAGATCGCCACAGTAAAGAAGCAGCTTGGCACTGCAGCAACCGAGAAGCCGCTGTTTACTCCCCGATTACGTAAATACTTTCCCGAAACCCTCGTCTGGAAGCCAGAAGTCATGACCGACAAACATGGCGGCGCGCACATCGACTTCACTATGGCAGACAACATCACTGCGTGGTCTATGTCAGTGATCGCTTCGACCGAATCCGGACAGGTCGGAGTCGCGCAGAAGGAACTTCGCACCTTCCAGCCGTTTTTCGTCGAGCACGATCCGCCCAAGGTTCTCACCCAGGGGGATCAGATCAGCCTTCCCGTGGTGTTGCGCAATTACTCCGAGAAGCCGCAAACGCTCCTGACCGAGCTCAAGCCGGAGCCATGGTTCTCGATGCTCTCGCCGGGGCAGCAGCATCTGACGGTCGCACCTTCGGCGGACGCTAACGCCGTGTTCACCTTCCGCGCGGACTCCAGCGTTAGCGCCGGAAAGCAACGCGTAACGGCTCACAATGGCGAAACCGGGGATGCGGTCGAGCACACGGTGGGCGTGCACCCCGATGGGCAGGAAGTCTCGTTCACCACTGGACGCGTGCTCGGCGGAGCCGAGGCCAACTTGAGCATCGCCATTCCCGCCTCAGCGATTGTCGGATCAACTGACGCCGAACTGCGCATCTATCCAAACCTCATCGCCCATGTTCTGGATGCGATGACTGGCATCTCCAGACAACCTGCGGGTTGCGCCGAGCAGATCACGTCTATCGCTTACGTCAGCCTGCAGGCGCTGCAGTTGTTGAAGAAAGCCGGAATCAGGGAGAACGACAGTAGCGATCCTCGGGCAGCGCTGATGGCAGGCGCGCACAAGGCGGTCGAAAACGGCTATCAGCAACTCATCGTCCTACAGCAGGCGGATGGGAGTTTCCCCTATTGGGGCGGCAAACCCGGCGATCCCGCCCTTACCGCTTACGTGCTCAGGTTCATGAGCAGCGCCCGCGAGTTTGTCGAAATTGATCCGGCAATCATTGCTAAGGCGCAGGCCTATATCATTTCGAAACAGGATGCGAGCGGGGCATGGCTGAGTCATAGCTGGGCTACTAAAAAGGACGAGCCCAACGCTATGCTTACGGCTTACATCTTGCGTTCATTCGCGACGTCAACTCCTCCAGCGGATGCCAAGCAACGCACTGCCTTTGACAACTCGACAGCGAAGGCGCTGGGCTATCTTGAAGACCGCATCGACGAGTGGAAGACTGCATATCTTGTCGGCAACTACGCCATCGCCGCAGCAGCGCTCAAGCACCCACAGCACATGGCCAATGCTCTCGATCTGCTGCGCAGCCTGGCTCACGACGAAGGTTCGGCGAGCTACTGGAATCTCGAAACCAACACCACGCCTTTCTATGGCTGGGGACTCGCAGGGCGACTGGAAACCACCGCGATGGCGGTGGAAGCCTTGGCGCAGATGAAAGCTTCAATGCCGAACGCCGACGTCGACGAACAACTTAACCGTGGTCTGCAATACCTGCTGACTCATAAAGACCGATATTGCGCGTGGTACTCGACGCAAGCCACCCAGAACGCAATCGAGGCACTGATTGCCTCCATGCCTTTTGGCGCGGAGACCGGCCCGAACACACAGGCGACCGTGATTGTGAATGGTAGGCAGATAGGCTCTATCGATTTGCCGCGTGGAACCGAAGTGACCGGACCTAAGATTCTCGAACTCGGAAGCACGCTCTCAAAAGGAAATAACCAAGTCACGATTCAACGAATGGGAAGCGCCGGCGCGATGCATGCATCTGTCGTGACCAGCTATTTTTTGCCGTGGGCGCAATCGCAAGCTACGCACGACGAGAACTTCAAGCCGGGTGACGCGCGCGCACTTCACTTGAAAGTCAACTACGATCAGAGCAAATTGAAGCTCGGAGACGAAGTGCACTGCAAAGTCGAGGTCGAACGCGTGGGCTTTCAGGGAGATGGCATGATGATCGCCGAAATCGGTCTGCCGCCGGGTGCGGAGGTTAGCCGCGAGTCGCTCGAAAAGGCGAAGAACGCGGTGGACGGATACGAGATCCAGCCGGATCGGGTCGTCTTCTATGTTTGGCCGAGCGCCGGAGGTACAACGTTCAACTTCAGCTTCCGTCCACGCTACCGGATTGATGCGTTATCAGCGCCATCACTGCTCTACGACTACTACAACCCAGAGTCGAACGCCGTTGTGACACCTGTGCGATTCACAGTGCAATAAGGCGAAAAGCACCTGATGTCACGGGTCATTATGGCCCCCCACAGAACAAGCTGTGTTGGTGGACGCTCTTCGCAGATCGCGACTTCCTCGAAATCTGTGCACTCCGGCATCTCCAGTTGTCCACGGGCTTAGGCCAAAAAAAATCCGATGCGCCTGTAAGATCCACCAGCATTTCCATTTTTAATTACTTACACTTGCGAGGAGCGATCAATACGCTTTTAGGTTCCGTGCCTCTGCCAGTGTCGCCGCTCGGGCGGCATCAAGTATTGAAAGTACCTCAGCGGACGCGGCGCGTGCTCGTGGCGGCCGGCGGTAACCGCGGAGAGCTGTCCACGAATGGACGGTGTGTTGCGGAAGCGGACACTGGTTTCTTTTCTCGTTGCCGCGCGTCCATACTCTTAAGCTGTAGTCATCAACGTCATAGCGGTCCGGCCAGTGGCCCCAAGATTGCACCAAGGAGAGGAACAATGGACATCGCCCGCCCAGAGTTCAAGCGCCAAAAGCGACAACGCCAAATCATCTGGTCAGCAGTGGGATTGGTGTGTCTTGCCGGAGTCACGGTTGGGGTTTCGCGGCTGAAACCTGCTGCCCCAGAGGTGGAGCGCAGCACAGTGTGGACCGACACTGTAAAGCGCGGGGACATGCTGCGACAGGTGCGAGGACTGGGGTCGTTGATTCCCAGTCAGGAGTTCACCCGTCAAATACCTGCGGAGACGGAAGCGACTGTGGTGCGCATTCTCAAATTGCCGGGTTCGCAGGTGAAAGCCGACACGATTTTGCTCGAGATGAACAACTCGCAGGTCGAGCAAGCTGCGGTTGATGCCAAGCTTCAACTGAAGGCTGCAGAGGCTGAATATCAGAGCCTGCGCGTGACTCTGCAGAGCAATCTTATGAATCAGAAGGCCGGCGCGGCTACGGTCAATTCGGATTACACGCAAGCCAAGCTTCAAGCCGATACGGACAAAGCTCTCTACGATCTGGGAGTAATTTCTGGGCTGGCATACAAGAACTCAAAAAGCAAATCCGACGAACTGACTACGCGCAACAATATCGAAGGCGAGCGGCTTGACATAAATCAAAAGGCAATTGAGACACAACTCGCTGAGCAACAGGCCAAGGTCGACGAGATCCGCGCCCTCGCAGATCTCAAGCAGAAACAACTGGACGCTTTAAAAGTTCGCGCCGGAATCGAGGGCGTGCTGGTCGACCTGCCATTGCAGGTGGGACAACACGTCACCCCGGGAACCATGCTCGCCAAAGTTGTTCAGCCAAACCATTTGATTGCTGAGCTGAAAATCGCTGAAACGCAGGCGCGCGATGTGCAGATTGGCCAGCCGTCGGTGGTTGATACGCATAATGGAACAGTCGCCGGCCAGGTGATGCGAGTTGATCCCGCGGTGCAGAACGGAACCGTAACCGTGGATGTGAAGCTGACCGGCGAACTGCCGAAAGGCGCGCGTCCTGATCTCAGCGTGGATGGAACGATCGACCTTGAAAACCTTAGCAATGTTCTTTACGTTGGCCGGCCGGCGTTCGGCCAGGAAAACAGCACCATTAGCTTGTTCAAGCTCGATCCTGATGGCAAGGGCGCGGTGCGCGTTCCGGTGAAAGTCGGGCGCGCCTCGGTGAATTCAATTCAGGTGATTGAGGGATTGCACGAAGGCGACACCGTCATTTTGTCTGACATGTCGCGCAACGATAACACCGACAGAATAAGACTGGATTGAGTCATTCAATCATTGAGTCATTGAAGCATTATTACGTCCCTGCACAGGTCGTTTGAATGACGAAGTGACTCAATGATTGAACGATTCAATTTTTCAAGGACCTTTCATGACTGACTCCGCACAGCCGTTGATCCAGATTGAAGACCTCACCAAAGTTTTCTACACGGATGAAATCGAGACGCATGCGCTTTCCGGCGTTTACCTGTCGATTCGCAAAGGCGAGTACGTAGCCATGTCCGGGCCTTCTGGCTGCGGCAAATCCACGCTGCTTTCGATCATCGGCCTGCTCGACACGCCGACGGCAGGGAAGTATCAGCTCAACGGGAATCCGGTCGAGAACCTCGACTTCGGCGCGCGTTCGCGCATTCGCAACCAGGAGATCGGATTCATCTTTCAGAGTTTCAACCTGATTGGCGATCTCACGGTTTATGAAAATGTCGAATTGCCACTCACCTATCGGCAGCGAATGCCATCGGCCGATCGCAAGAAACGCGTGATGGAGTCGCTTGAACGCGTTGGCATGGCACACCGGGTTCGTCACTATCCCTCGCAACTCTCCGGAGGTCAGCAGCAGCGGGTGGCGGTGGCGAGAGCCCTGGCAGGACATCCTTCTATTCTTCTCGCCGACGAACCGACCGGAAACCTCGACTCGCGAAATGGCGAAGCCGTGATGCAACTGCTCCAGGACCTGCACCGTGACGGGGCGACGATCTGCATGGTCACCCACGATCCGCGTTTCGCCAAACACGCGCAACGTGAAGTCCATTTGTTCGATGGCAAAGTCGTCGCCGAAGAAGAGCTACAGAAGTTGATGGCGGACGCGAGCGCGTAATAAGGCTCAAGGAGCGTAAAACGAACGTTTGGAAGCCAAGGGAAGAGTGTGTCTGCGTATATTCGAATGAGGAATTCAATGATTGAGCTTGCTATGTCCCTGCCCACCGCCAAAGTCGATTCCCTAGTGGCGCTGAGATACGAGTGAGAAATGACTGGACTGGTCCACGATTTTCGGTACGCGGCACGGCAGTTGCGAAAAAATTCGTTGCTGACGGTCATCGCTTTCACCACTTTGGCGCTTGGCATTGCGGCAACCACTGTCATCTACTCTGTCGTAAACGGCGTTCTCTTGCGACCGCTTCGGTACAGCGAACCGCAGCAACTTTATGTCGTACGCGAAATCGTGCCCGAACTGAGCCAAACCTATCCTTCGTTTCCGGCGAATCTGGCCAGCTTCAGAGTCTGGCAGCACGAATGTCATTCCTTCGAGGATGTCGCCATCGTTAAGCCAGACGCTATGACGCTCACCGGCGATGGCGAAGCAGAACAGATATCCGGAGGAAGGGCGTCGGCAGGTCTGTTTGATGTTTTAGGTGTGCGTCCTGCTGTGGGGAGGACATTTCTGCCGCGGGAAGACAATCCGGGAAATGACCACGTAGTCATTCTGACGTATCCATTCTGGCGTGAGCGCTTTCATGGCGATCGGACAATTGTCGGCCGGGCCATCACGCTGGACGGCACGCCGTTTCAGGTAGTGGGAGTGTTGCCCGCTTCATTTCGATATCCCAAGAACTTTGGTCCACTCGCAGAATTTCCTGCACGAGTCGATTACTTCAAACCTCTCGGCCTCGACGCCTCGCAGTGGTCGCCCTTCGGAGACTTCGACTTTGCTGCGATTGCCCGATTGAAACCCGGAATCAGCCCGGCGCAAGCGCTCGCCGAAATCAACGTTGTACAGGCGAACATTGCAAAAACGCAGAACGTGGGATTAAGTCTTCGCGCTCAGATAATTCCACTTGAGAAACAAGTTGTTGGACCGGCGCGTCTCGGGCTTTTGCTTTTGTTGGCAGGCGTAGGGGTCGTGCTTTTAATCATTTGTCTGAATCTCGCGAATCTTTTGCTTGTACGAATTCCGGGCCGGCTGCGCGAAGCCGGCATTCGCACCGCGCTTGGAGCTTCGCGCTCGCGGTTGGTACGGCAAATGTTGACCGAAAGCACGCTGCTGGCTGTACTTGGCGGGGTTGCGGGAATTGCTCTCGCCTATTACGGAGTAAGGCTGCTCATTGCCGCAGCTCCCGCCAATCTTCCACGGATTGACGAAGTCCGGATCGATTCGCGGGTGATGTGGTTTTCTGCAGTCATTTCCGTGTTGACCGGAGTCGCCTTTGGCGTACTCCCCGGATGGACTTTTACGCGGTCGAATCCACAGCACGCGATAGCGGCCGGCGCTGCTACAGCAACCGATAGTCGAACTTCGCGACGGCTCCGTACCTCGCTGGTCGGGTTTGAAGTCGGCTTGGGAACTCTCCTGCTGGCGCTTGCCGGATTCCTGAGTTTGAGCATGGTCCGGCTGCTTGGCGTTGACAAGGGATTCACGACCGAACACGTTCTTGCAGCCGACATCAGCTTGCCTCCTGCTCTCTATCAAAAAGAGGATCGAAAGCGCGCTTTTTTTCAGAGTGTTCTGACGCGCGTGCATTCACTTCAAGGAGTGACTAGCGCCGCGTGGATCAGCCGGCTTCCGCTTGAAGGTCAAGAGCAGGTCGACAATATCGTGGTTCCCGGGCGCGCAATCCCGGAAGCGCAAGCGCCTTTAGCGAACTACCGGTTTGTTACGCCTGAGTATTTTCAGACATTAAATGTGCCGTTGCTTCACGGCCGCACGCTTGAACCGGCGGACGCCGAGCGTCATGTTGCAGTTATCTCAGAAAGTGTCGCAAAGAGAGTCTGGCCTGGAGAGGACCCAATTGGCAAGAAATTCCAGACCGGTGGAGATCCTGGGTGGCCTACGGCTGAGGTGGTTGGGGTTGTCGGTGATATCCGTGCAGTCGCGCTGGATGAACCGCCAGGATTGATGGTCTACCAGCCGATTGGTCCTGGATCGCCCAAGTGGTGGGGTGGACGTGCCTCGCTCGTCGTCCGTTCAACGAGTGCACTAGCGCCACTCAGTTCTGCCGTGCGCGACGCAATTCATGAGACGGGTGCCGGAGTTCCGATCGAACATCTCCGGCCGATGACAGAAATCGTTTCGGAATCGGTCAGCATTCGCCGCTTTGAACTTGCGCTCGCTTCGCTGTTTGGCATTTTCGCCTTAGTGCTGGCGGCGCTCGGGATTTACGGTGTCGTGGGCTATTCGGTTGCAAGCCGCAGGCAAGAGATGGGAATACGAATCGCTCTTGGCGCGCGCTCCTCAGATTTGCAGAGCCTTATCGTGTTGCAAGGGATGTTGCCAGTCACAATCGGATGGCTGGGAGGCATTCTCGCCGCAGTCGCGGCGGGATCTTTCATGCGAAGCCTCCTGTTTGGCGTCAGCGCGCAGAGCCCGCTCACGATTGGATGCGTCAGCTTAGTCATTCTTGCGACATCGGCACTGGCATGTTTCATCCCCGCGCGCCGCGCGGCGAAAGTGGATCCCATGGTGGCGCTGAGGTACGAGTAAGGAAAAAAGAATGAGCGGATTCATCCAGGATTCTCGCTTCGCAGTGAGGCAATTGAGAAAGACGCCGGCATTCACAGCTACGGCGCTGCTGACGCTCGCTTTAGGCATCGGCGCAAACGCGGCGATTTTCACCCTGGTAAATGCAGTCTTGATGAAGAACCTGCCGGTTGCCGATCCGAAATCGCTGCTGTTGTTCGCCGACCAGAACCAGTGCTGCGTTGGTTCCGGCATCCCTGATGACGGCGATTACGGACTGTTTTCAACCGATAGCTATGAACAATTAAAGAAAAATGCGCCGGAATTTGAAGAGCTGGCGGCGATGCAGGCGGGATTCGAATACCGGCCGGTCGTCGCTCGTCGTGGCGGAACGCATGAAACCGCGCAATCGGTGATGGGCGAGTTTGTTTCTGGAAACTATTTTCGAACGTTTGGATTGAAACCGGCGGCAGGAAGACTATTCACCGACTCAGACGACATCCAAGGCGCACCGATCGTAGCCGTCATGAGCTACGAAAAATGGAAAAACGAGTATCAGGGCGACGCCTCAATTGTTGGCAGCACGTTTTTCGTGAATACCAAGCCAGTCACGATTGCTGGGATCGCGCCGGAAGGTTTTTACGGCGACCGGCTATCGACGACACCTCCGGATGTTTATTTACCAATTGAAGCAATGCCCCCAATCGCTAACGTGCCGTACGTGCATGATCCCGATACGAACTGGCTCTACATAGTTGGCCGAGTGAAGCCTGGCTACTCGATGGCGCCACTGCAGGCCAAACTGAACGGGTTGTTGCGGCACGCGTTGGCGCCGCTTCGCACCTACTCGGCCGAAAGCGACAAAGCAAAGTTGCCGAGGGTTCACGTGGTGCTGACGCCCGGAGGCGCGGGGATCCAGCACCTTCAGGAGGGATATGCGTCGCAATTGAAGCTGCTGATGTGGACGTCTGCACTCGTGCTTTTGATCGCCTGCGCCAATATCGCAAACCTGCTGCTGGTACGCGGCATGGCGCGGAAGGCCGAAATGTCCGTACGAACCGCGCTCGGCGCGATGCGTGGCAGGATCGTTCGCCAATTGCTAACTGAGAGTGTGCTGCTAGCGGGCTTGGGCGGAGTAGCCGGGTTATCGGTTGCTTACGCCGGAACGCGGATTTTGCTTGCGCTTGCCTTTTCCGGAGCGGCCATTCCGATTCATGCGAGTCCTTCGTCGGCTGTGCTTGGCTTCGCCTGTGGGCTGGCATTGCTAACGGGAGTCCTTTTTGGCATCGCGCCAGCGTGGATTGCGGCCAAAACCGAGCCTGCAGATGCTCTGCGTAGTGGCTTACGGACGACGTCGGGCGGAGCCACTGTGCTGCAACGCGGACTGGTAGTTGCGCAAGCAGGATTATCGCTCGTGCTGCTGGTTGGAGCGGGGTTGTTTTCACAGAGCTTGAACCGGCTCGAGCACATCGACCTGAAGCTTGATTCAAGAAACCGCTACATCGTGCATTTCAATCCGCAGGCTCCCGGTTATTCACAACGGCAAGTCGGTGATCTATACCGATTGATCGAAGAACGATTCCGTGCGATTCCGGGAGTGGAGAAAGTTGGCATCGCAACCTATACGCCCATGGAAGACAACAACGACGGCTTCAGCGTGCGCGCGGAAGGGCAGCCTGACTTGCACGTCGTTGCCTCTTTCATAAAAGCCAACGCCGATTACTTTGATTCAGTCGGGACACGTGTTATCGCGGGGCGCGGCATTCGCGAGCAGGATACGCCGGCTTCTACCATTATCGCGGTTGTGAACGAATCGTTTGTGAAGAAGCTGTTCAAGCCGGGCGAGAACCCGATCGGGCAACATTTTGGCTCGCCGGAACGGCCGGGAGACTACGAAATCGCCGGCGTGGTCAAGGACACCGCCTACACCGACCCAACCTGGAAAGACCACCCCATGTACTTCGTACCGTTGTTGCAGAGACCTGGCGGCCTGAAAAAGGACATCGACAACGACGAAATGATGTATGCGAGTGCCATCGTGTTGAAAACAGGGCACCCGATGAACGATATGGAAACGCTGGCCAGACGGACGCTTTCCGAGATCAATCCCAATCTGGCAATCACGAAATTTCAGACTTTCGATCAGCAGATAAGCGATCGCTTTAACGATGAACGCATGCTCGCGCAGCTGACGATGCTGTTCGGCGTGCTGGCACTGCTGCTTGCGACCCTCGGACTTTACGGCGTGACGGCGTATACCGTGGCGCGGCGGACTTCGGAGATCGGCATTCGTGTGGCACTTGGGGCCGAACGAGTTGCAGTTACGGCAATGGTGCTGCGCGGTGCGCTGATCCAGGTCGCTTTGGGATTAGCCATTGGTGCTCCGGCGGCGTTTTTCTGTGTACGGCTTATTTCATCGCAGCTCTATCAGATTAAGTACGTAACTGCCTCCTCACTGGGCGCCGCAATTCTCATCATGATCGCGGCGGGAACGCTGGCGGGATTCATTCCGGCGCGTAGGGCGGCGAAGGTCGATCCGATGGTGGCGCTGAGATACGAGTGAGGTTTTTTGGTTATGAATGGACTTTTGCAAGATCTTCGTTATGCGCTGAGGCAATTGCGCAAAGCACCTGGGTTTACATTCACGTCGGTCGTTACGCTTGCGCTGGGGATCGGCGCTAGCGTGGCGGTGTTCAGTGTGATGAACGCCGTAATGCTGAATCCCAGCGGGATTCCTCATCCCTCGAACGTTGTAGCGTTGCGCGCAAAGTACACATTTGGTGATCTCGCCAACATTAATATCTCTGCCCCCGATTTTGGCGATGCAGTTACCGCAAAGAACATATTCACATCAGCCGCGGTAGAGCAGGGAGAAGACTTCAACTACAGCAGCGGCGATTCCACGCCACAACGGTTCTCGGGAGCCCAAGTTTCGTGGCAGTGGTTCGATGTGTTCTGGGCGCGGCCTCTGTTGGGACGAGTATTCCGTCCGGAAGAGGATGAGCCCGAGGCTAACCATGTGGTTGTGCTTTCCTATCGTGCATGGTTGCAGCGCTTCGGCGGTGACCACGATATTGTTGGCCGTACTCTCGAACTGAATCAAGAATCCTACAAAGTTGTTGGAGTGATGGGCCCCGAGTTTGCCTGGCCTAACCAGGCCGAGTTATGGATTCCGATCGGGCTTCCGCCCGGGCAGTACTTTGATCCCCACGATCGCTACAACGAGCATCTTTTTGCTGCGGCGAGGCTCCGTCCAGGTGTGACGCTGGCGCAAGCCAATGCATATCTCCACGTCCGCGCGGAGCAGGATATGGCCGCCGAGGGGACACAGAGTTTTGCGAAAGTATCAGGCTGGGGCATGTTTTGCATGCCGTTGGTCGAGTTTGTCTCGGGTGATCTTCGCCAGCCGCTCTTTTTGCTGCTGGCAGCAGTCGGAACCATCCTCCTTATTATTTGCGCAAATATCGCCGGCTTGCAGTTGGCACGAGCCTCGGGTCGACAACGGGAACTCTCGATTCAAATTGCGCTGGGAGCGGGAAATCGACGGCTGGCACAACAGGCGTTGATGGAAGGCCTGTGGCTCTCGATTGCTGGAGCGGGGCTCGGTCTACTGCTCGCAATGGGATTGATTCCGCTTCTGCTGCTACTGGCCCCTGCGAACCTGATGCTGAACATCTCGGTCCACATGGGCAAGCCCGTGCTCCTCTTTCTAATTGCTCTCGGGAGCTTTTGCGCGTTGCTCTGTGGTCTGGCTCCGGCCTGGCGTTTGACTCGAGGTAACTGGTTCCAGGCGCTGCAGGAAGGTGGACGGTCTGATCTCTCCAGCCGTGGCCGCCAGCGGTTTCGCTCTGGCTTGGTGGTGGCAGAGATCGCCATGGCCATGGTGCTCCTACTCGCCTCCGGTCTTCTTGTTCGAAGTCTGGACAAGATCGAGCAAGTGAAAACCGGATTTGACCCGAGGGGCGTGATGTCTGCCGAGCTAAGTTTGCCCACGACGGTCTACAAAGGCGATGAACAGCAGATTGCCTTCTTTAACTCTCTAGAGGAACCCCTCAGCCACATACCCGGTGTTACACACGCTGCTATCACCAACGCTTTGCCGTTTACGAATGCGGGTGGATCAGCGTCATTCCGCATCGAGGGACAAACGCTTTCCCCGAACGATCCCGGGCCACACGGCAATGAACGTCATGTTTCTCCGGACTATTTCTCAACACTTCGCATTCCGCTCTTGCACGGACGCGTTTTCACGCAACAGGACCGCCTTAATACTGAACGAGTGTGCGTGATCGATGACACTCTTGCGCAGCGCTATTGGCCGGGAGTGGACCCGATTGGACAGCACATACGGTTCGCATTTCGGAATTCGCCTTGGATGACGATCGTTGGAGTCGTCGCACACGCCAAAGCGTCCTCGCTGCAATCCGATACAACCGAAGGTTTTTACTACATGCCGCTCGCGCAGGTGCCGACGGCGTCGGTTGGGGTCGTGGCCCGTACTGACGGCAATCCCGGAAGCTTACGAGAGTCCATGGGCGCCGCAGTCCGAGCAACGGATCCGAACCTACCCCTTTATGACTTCAAAACCATGCAGGAGCGAGTAGATGAATCCCTGACCGGCCAACGTTTTCTTGTCGTCCTGCTTACGATTTTCGCGAGTCTTGCTCTCGTGCTCGCTGCGTTGGGAGTGTACGGAATCATCAGCTACACCGTGCGCCTCCGCAACCGGGAACTCGGCGTACGAATCGCACTCGGCGCGACTCGCCAGGATGTTTTGCGGCTCATACTCCGCCAGGGTTTTACCTTCGTCTTCATCGGGTTCGGCCTCGGTTTGTTCGCGACTCTGGTGCTTGGTCGCGTCATTGCCAGCCTGCTCTATCAAGTCAGTCTTTTGAACCCGGTGGCGCTGTTCCTGGCCTCGGCCGTGTTGGTTCTCACGATTTTGCTGGCTTGCTACATCCCCGCCCGCCGCGCGGCGAAGGTCGATCCGATGGTAGCGCTGAGATACGAGTGAGGAATTTATGAATGGTGTTTTCCAGGATCTTCGTTACGCATTGCGCCAACTGCGCAAGAACCCTGGCTTTTCTGCTGTGGCAATCGTCACGCTCGCGCTCGGAATTGGCGCGAACACCTCCATCTTCAGCGTCGTGAATGCGGTTTTGTTGCGGCCACTTCCTTTCAAGGATGCCAGCCGCCTGGTGCGACTCTGGCATGTTCCCCCGCAATCCAGCTTTCCGGGAATGACTACGTTTTCGGTCTCGCCAGCGAATTACCTGGACTGGCAAAAACAAAATGATGTGTTCGAATCAATGGCGATTTATCAATACCATGGTTTCACTCTGACCGGCTCGGAACACGCCGAGCAGATAGACGCAACCGGGGTTTCGGCGGATTTTTTCACCACTCTTGGCGTTCAGCCGATGCTCGGGCGTCCGTTCGCCCGAGAAGAAGACCAGCCCGGTAGATCCGATGTGGTGATTCTCAGCAATCGTTTTTGGCAGGAGCATTTCGGATCAAATCCGCAGATCGTGGGACGCACCATTACCCTCGACGGCGTGAATTATGTGGTCGCCGGAGTGATGCCTGCGAGCTTTCGTTTCCCTGACTACGCGCAGATGTGGACGCCGCTCGCATGGACAGACCAGGCGAAAGCTGTTCGCGGAAATCACAATGACATGGTTATCGGGCGGCTTAAGCCTGGAGTCGATCTGAAGCAAGCGCAAGCCGAGATGGACACCATTTCAAGCCGACTCGCGCAACAGTATCCGGAAGACGACAAGGGCTGGGGCGCAGTCGTGTTGCCGCTTCATGCCGATATGGTCAGCGATGTTCGTCCGGCACTGTTGGTGTTGCTGGGCGCGGTGGGGTTCGTTTTGCTCATCGCGTGCGTGAATGTAGCAAATCTTTCCCTCGCGAGAATGTTCAGCCGCCACAAGGAAATTGCAATTCGCACCGCGATGGGAGCGAGTTCATCGCGAATTGTGCGCCAGATTCTAGCTGAGAGCGTTCTTCTCGCGGTGATTGGAGGAGCGCTCGGCCTCGTGTTCTCTCATTTCGGTGTTCGTTTGATCATGGCTTTTCTTGCCGGAAGATTGCCGCAGTCGATGGAAGCCAGTCTTGATCTCAAGGTCCTCAGCTTCACTCTTATTGTGTCGGTTCTTACGGGCGTAGCCGCAGGGTTTTTCCCGGCACTTCACTTGAGCCGATCGAACGTCAACCAGGCACTGAAAGAAGGGCTTGGGCGAACCGATTCCGATTCCGGAGGAAATACAACCCGCAACACGCTTGTGGTCGTGGAAGTGTCGCTCTCGTTAATCCTGCTAGTCGGTGCCGGACTGATGATCCGAAGCTTCCAGTTTTTGCGAGAGGTGAATCCGGGTTTTGATTCGCGTGGTGTTCTGACCATGACCGCAGGGATTACGCGAACCAAATTTTCCAGCGCATCACAACAGTTAAGTTTCTACAACCGAGTGCTGGAACGCGTGCGCGCTCTGCCAGGCGTCGTATCGGCGGGAGTGATCGACGACATTCCCTTCGGCATAGATAGGTCGCATCAGCCGATCGCGGTCGAGGGACGTCCGGTTGTGCCGATGTCCGAGCAACCAGAGGTCGATGTCTCCATCGCCAGCGACGGGTACATGAGCGCGCTTCGCATTCCCATCCTGCGAGGACGTGATTTCACCAATGCCGACATAGCGGGAAGGCCGCCCGTGGTCCTGATCAGCGCTTCTCTCGCAAAGCAGTTCTGGCCTAACGAGAATCCGATTGGCAAGCACATCACGCTCACATTTTTTCCGGAAGCGCCACGAGAAGTGGTCGGAGTCGTTGGCGACGTCAAGGTAGATGGCCTCGACCAGAGTCGTTCCGCATCCGCGCTCTACATGCCACTAGGGCAGGTTTCTGCAGCTGTGAATGAGAGTTGGCGATCGTTCTCGATGGACGTAGTGGTGCGTTCGGCTACGAATCCCGCGAATCTGGTTTCTGCGGTCAGTGGCGCAATCCGCGATACCGACCGCGATGTTCCGATTGTCAATGTGCGCACCATGGACGAAGTGGTGACGAACTCGCTTTCGCAGCAGCGCTTCAGTCTTCTGCTGCTTGGTGCGTTCGCCGTGCTCGCCATGATTCTGGCGGCGATTGGAATCTACAGCGTCCTTTCTTATAGCGTGCGGCGGCGAGTGCGGGAAATCGGAATTCGGCTGGCCTTGGGCGCGAGTTTGCAAGATGTTCTGCGCATGGTCGTATTCGAGGGCATGAGGCCAACTTTGCTTGGATTAACGATCGGCGCGGTGGCGGCGCTGGCATTGGGACGATTGATGACGAGCCTCATCTTTGGTGTGAAGCCAACGGATCCGCTGACGTTTCTAGGAGTCGCGCTCCTGCTGGCGCTGGTCGCCGTGCTGGCAAGCATTGTGCCGGCTTATCGCGCGGCGAAGGTCGATCCCATGGTGGCGCTGCGGTACGAGTGAGGAAAATTCATGACCGGCATATTTCAAGACCTGCGTTATGCAGTCAGGCAGTTGCGGAGTAACCTCGGGTTCGCATTTACAGCGGTAATCACGCTGGCGGTGGCAGTGGGCATCAGTACGGCGGTGTTCAGCGTGATTTATGCAATGGTGATCCGCCCTCTTCCGTACGATCATCCCGCACGCATCTGTTCTTTGGAAACCTACTCACCACAGGGCTATCAGCAACCGGCTTCTTATCCCGAATACCTGGATTGGCGCAGCGACAATCACTCGTTCTCTGCGCTCGCCGCATACAACCCATACAGCAGCGCGAATTTTGAAGGACCGTCTGGACCTGTGGCCGTGCCCTGGGTGCAAGGCGCGGACAATTTTTTCCAGGTATTCAGAGTCGCTCCGTATCTTGGCCGAACCTATGCCAGCGGAGAAGATCAGCCCGGCAAAAACGACATTGCGGTGCTGAGCTACGAACTCTGGCAGCAGTATTTCGGAACGCAAGCCAATGCCGTCGGCCAAACTATCAAGCTGGATGGTGTGCCTTACACCGTCATCGGCGTGTTACCGGCGGGATTCCGCTACCCCATCAACATGCGCGGCGCAATCTACACGCCGCTGCACATGCCAAAAGCAATTGCCGAGACGCGCGGTTCGCACTGGTTCCCGACAATCGGCAGGCTTAAGGACGGAATCTCGCGCGAGCAGGCGCAAGCCGACATGAACCGCGTATTCGACGATCTCGGACAAGCCTTTCCTGACACAAAAGGCCGTCGCGCGAAGTTAATAGGCATTGAGGAAAGGATTATCGGCGATAGTGGCTCGGCTTTGACGATCCTGCTCTTTTCCGTACTTGCGGTACTCGCAATCGGGTGCGTCAATGTCGCTGGGCTGTTGCTCGCGCGCGGCGTCAAACGTGAGCGTGAGATCGCGTTGCGCAGCGCCATCGGTGCGGGGCGATTGCGAATCGTGCGCCAGATGCTCGGTGAAGCTTTCGTTCTTGCACTACTTGGTGCGATTAGTGGCACATTTCTTGCTTATATTCTGCTTCAGGCATTACGTAAGCTTTTGATCGCCGCTCTCTCGCGCGGCGCTGAAATTCATATTGATATGACCGCGCTGTTGGTCGCCATCGGGCTGGCTATTCTGACCAGCCTTGTCGCCGGCGTCGGCCCGGCGTTCCGGCTCTCTGGCATTGCTCCCAATCTCGCTTTAAAGACCGGCGGGAGTGCCGGCTCGAGCCGCTCTCAGCACCGCTTGCGTTCAGCTTTCATCGTTGTTCAGATGGCGCTAGCGTTGGTGCTCCTGGTTACATCAGGCCTGCTCTTGCGTGTGCTCGCCGGACTCCGCAGCACTGAGCTCGGATTCAGTCCCGATCGAGTGCTGACTTCGCAAATAAACCTCTCGCCTGCAAACTACAAAAACCGCGACATCAATGCGTCGTTCTATCAGCCTTTGTTGGAAAAAGTTCAGTCGATTCCCGGGGTGAAGGCCGCGGCTGTCATCGACATGCTTCCCATCCAGGAGTCGGGCCGCAATGCCGATATGCACATTGCCGGCCATCCATCCGATCCACCTAACCAGGAGCGGCTTGCGGAAACGCGCATCGTCTCGCCCAGCTACTTCAAGGCGCTTGGGGTCCAGCTTATTCGCGGGCGCCTGCTGAACGAGCACGACACTGCCGCTTCCGGTCCCGACTTTTCAGTCGTGGTGAACGACATGTTCGTGAAGAAGTTCTTCGCGCCAAATGAAGACCCGATTGGTCAATACATCGAGGGCTGGGTCGGCAGAGAGTTGATTGTCGGCGTTGTCAGCTCGATACGGCAGAACATATATCAGCCGCCTCTCGCCGAAGTCGATGCCTCCATTTACCAGATTCCGGCGCAATATCAGATCGAAGCCCTTTCCAACATGTCACTGCTAGTGCGCACGGCTGTCGCGCCGCAATCGATCGTTCCCAGCCTTCATCAAGTTTTTCATCAGCTCGACCCCAGCTTGCCATTCCGCGAACCGCTTACTATGCGCCAGGTCGTGGCCGATGTGCTCGTCCTCGAGCGCCTTGAGAACTGGCTCTTTGGGACGTTTGCGGCTTTGGCGGTGTTGCTAGCCATCGTTGGTCTTTACGGTTTGATCAGCCATGAAGTCGAGCTCTCCACGCGCGACATCGGCGTGCGCATGGCCCTCGGCGCATCGCGTGGCGCTATGTTGAAGGCAATTTATGGCCGTGTCGGGATCATGTTGCTCGGCGGCATTGTTGCTGGGCTTGCGGTCACCGAGGCAGTTCAGAAAGTGCTCTCAGCAATCGTTGTAGTCCACGCAAAAGACGCGAGCATCATCGCCGGCCTCGCTTCGCTTTTGTTCTTTGTAGGAATTGCCGCTGTGCTGCCGCCTGCGCGCCGGGCGGCGAAAACCGATCCTATGGGAGCGCTGCGTTACGAGTAATAGACCTGAAGAGGAATTATGGAGACCTTGTTTCAAGACGTCCGATATGGATTGCGAATGCTGCTGAAGTCGCCGGGATTCACGACAATCGCAGTCCTGACCCTCGCATTGGGAATTGGCGCGAACACGGCGATTTTCAGCCTGGTGAATGGGATTCTTTTGGCTCCGCTGCCGTACGCCAAACCTGACCGCTTGGTGAGCGTGAACGCGACGTATCCCCGAGGCGCCTTTGTGGCGATGCGGGGCCAGCTCCATTCGATGGACGTGGCGACCTATGCTGAAGGACACGAGTTCAATCTGACGGGACAGGACGAACCGTTGCGCCTGACAGGCACGATGGTTTCGGCGGAATTGTTTTCTGTGCTCGGCGCGCGGCCTGCGCTGGGGAGAACGTTCAACCCGGGAGAGGACGTAGCCGGGCAGGACAATTTTGTGATCCTGAGCAACCTCCTCTGGCAGCAGCGATTTGGCAGCGACCCTTCCATCATCGGTCGCGTGATCCAAATCGAAGGGAAGGGAAGGCAGGTTGTCGGCGTAATGCCCGCCGATTTTCATTTTCCTTCGAACCGGACGCAAATCTGGGTGCCATTGCATGTTGATTCGCGCGACACGATCGGCTATTGGGCCAGTGACTTCATGCCAGTTATTGGGCGGCTCACGCCTAAAGCGAGTCTTGCTGGGGCGCGAAACGAAGTTCGCATGTTTCAGTCGCACGTGGGCGAGTTGTTTCCCTGGCGCATGCCTTCCGACTGGAACGCGGATGTGAGCGTCGTGCCGCTGCAAACCAGCATCGCCGCAGATGTGCGGCCGCGGCTGCTGATGCTGCTTGCAGCCGTCGGGCTGATTCTGCTCATTGCCTGCGCAAATGTTGCCAACCTGACCCTCTCTCGCGCGGCCGCCCGCGAGAAAGAAGTTGCGATCCGGGCGGCGCTGGGCGCGGAAAGAGGACGGATTACGAGGCAACTGCTGACCGAAAGTGTTCTGTTGGCTGTGCTGGGTGGAGCAGTCAGCCTTGGCATGGCCGAGGGCGGCCTCATGCTGCTCAAGCACGCCCTCCCGGCGGATACACCCCGCCTCGCGAACGCGTATCTCGATTGGCGAGTGATGGCATTTACCGGCTCCCTGAGCGTTTTCACCGGTCTGCTGTTTGGCATCGCACCGGCACTGCAATCTTCGCATGCCGGATTCGCGCAAATACTCAGGTCTTCGGAGCGGGGCGCAACCATCGCTGTGTCGCAACGGCTGCGGAGTTCGTTGGCGGTGGCGGAAGTCGCGTTTGCCACTCTGCTGATTATTGCGGCAGGGCTCTTCATCAGAAGTTTCTGGGCGCTCTCGCATATTGACCCAGGATTTCAGACAGAGCGCATCGTTACGGCGCGCATTACTCCAAATGAAAGCTTTTGCAACGACACAGGCCGGTGCCTGGCGTTTTACCGCAGCCTGCTCGAACAAACGCAAAACACTGCCGGAGTGCACGGCGCGGCATTGGTAAACACGCTGCCGCTCGGCGGACGAGTCGCCAAGCGCTCCCTCGAGATTGAAAACTACGCAGCCCCCGCAGGGAAAATTGCGCAACCGCTATTTTGGCTTCACGTCATCACTCCAGATTATTTCCACGTGATGGGCATTCGCATGTTGACGGGCGATGGATTTCCTAAGTACGCGGAGTCGGGAGATTCTGCACTTGCGGTCGTGCCTGAATCGACCGCCCGCCGGTTCTGGCCCGGGCAGAGTGCGATCGGCCAGCATGTGCGTCTACTGGGAGAGACACAGTGGCGCACGGTCACCGGAGTAATTTCTGACGTGCGTGGTTACAACCTGCAAAGCAACTTACCCAATTTTTTTGACGGCAGTGTTTATCTCCCGCTCGCACCCAATGCAACGCAAGAGGACCGCCGGGTGCCCACCGAGATGACGATTGTCGTCCGCACGACGCTCGACGAGTCGCAAGTCGGCTCGATGCTGCATCGCGTTGTTGCCGGGCTGAACCGTGATGTCCCCGTGAGTGAAGTGCGAACCATGGATGCGATCGTCTCCGAGGCGGCCTCAACCCCGGCTTCAACCACTTCATTGTTCGTGACCTTCGCCGCATTAGCGCTCGTGCTCGGCCTGATCGGGATTTATGGTGTGCTCGCATTCCTGGTTTCCAAACGCACGCGTGAAATCGGTGTACGTATTGCGTTGGGAGCACAACGAAAGGACGTTCTCTGGTTGGTACTGAAGGAAGGCGCCAGTTTCAGCGCAATGGGTATCGCCTTGGGTCTGGTTGGAGCATTCCTGGCCACGAGGTGGTTAGCAAGCGAGTTGTACGGTGTGGGCGCGGTTGATCCGCTTACGTACGGGAGTGTAACGGCAATCATGGCGCTCGTGACCATGCTCGCTTGCTATGTGCCTGCACGCAAGGCCATGGAAGTTGATCCGCTGGTCGCGCTGCGGTCGGAATAGCGAGTTGGAATTCTGAAGATGACGAGGTACGTATGACTGTACTTGTCCTGGATTTTCGATACGCACTGCGGCAGATGCGCTGCTTGCGTGTTACATACCGGCGCGGCGGGCGGCGAAGGTGGATCCCATGGTGGCGTTGAGATACGAGTGAACTGAGGAGTGAGTATGGAGACCTTGATACAGGACGCGCGGTATGGCTTGCGAATGCTAGTGAAGTCGCCTGGGTTTACCGTCGTCGCGGTCATCACCTTGGCCCTCGGCATTGGCGCGAATACGGCCATGTTCAGCGTAATCAATTCCGTGCTGTTCCGTTCGCTGCCTTTTCCAAATCCAGACCGGTTGATGGTGGTGTGGAAGAACATGTCAAACGGTTCGCCGAACGCATTCTCCACTCCAGCATTCCTCGAGTGGCGCCAACAAGGGGAACTCACCGGGCATATGGGTGCGTTTTCGGCTGTAGCGAAGTCGCTCGGAAGCAAAGATGTGCCGGAGCAAGTTTCTGGCGGACGGTTCAACTACGATTTGCAATCCATTCTCGGCGTGCAGCCGACGAGCGGAAGATTTTTCTCGCAGCAGGAAGACACGCCGGGAGCAGCGCCGGTGGTGTTGCTCAGCCACACGCTTTGGGCAACGCGGTTTGGATCGCGGCCAATTTTGGGTCAGGCGATTGATCTTGGCGGAGCACCGTACACGGTTATCGGGATCATGCCCGCCGGTTTCCACGTTCTATCAGACCAGGAACTTTTCTGGGTGCCGCTGCAGATGGAATCGTCAAACGCGCAAGCCACGGCGCGAAATGTTCACTGGATATTTGCTTTCGTGCGACTGCCAGGCGGAATGACACGTCAACAGGCCGACACAGAAATGGCGACCATCGCTTCCCGAATGAAAGCGCAGGACCCGAAAAGCGAAGGCGCGTTCGGAGTTACGCTGCAGACGATCGGCGAAGTCCAGTATGGAAACATTAAGCCGGTGCTGCTTCTACTGATGGGCGCGGTGGCTTTTGTCCTGCTGATTGCGTGTTCGAATGTCGCAAACCTGCTGCTTGCGCGTGGGATGGTGCGGCGCCGGGAAATTTCGGTGCGCACGGCATTGGGTGCGGCACGAGTGCGGATCATTCGGCAACTATTGACCGAGAGCATGATCTTGTCACTGGCGGGCGGATTACTTGGACTTGGTCTTTCCTGGGCCGCCATCCGCGTGCTGATCGCAATTCACCCATCGAGTATCCCTTCTGTAGACGCCGTGAGCATCGATGGCGCGGTGCTCGCGTACACTGCGGCTCTTTGTCTGCTCGTCGGCGTTATCTTCGGGATCGCACCAGCATGGGAAGGATCAAAGGCAAACGTTAGCGAGACCCTGAAAGAAGGATCACGCGGCAGCAGCGGTGTGTTTGGCAAACATCGCGTCGTGTTGGTGGTGACAGAAACTGCGCTAGCTTCGATTCTGCTGATCGGTGCGGGCCTTTCTTTGAGAAGTCTATGGCTTACCGAGAGCGTTGCGCCCGGATTCAATCCCGCGAATGTGATCACGTTTCGCGTTGCGGCTCCAAAGCAATTTTCGGGCGTGCGCACTCCGCTCTTCTATCAGCAAGTTGTGGAACGAATAAAGGCGCTGCTCGGCGTCCAGTCAGCGGTGGTGGCCCGCAATTTGCCAATGAGCGGCAGCGATCCGTCCATGGCGATTTCGATCGAGGGCACACCGCCTCCGCCGTCGCAAATCCCAATCGTTACGCGGTTCCGTGCCGTCGGCCCCGGCTACTTCGCAGGCTTACAGATTCGTATTCAGAGCGGCCGCGAATTTGATGAACACGATACGGCTGCGTCTCCTAAAGTTGCCGTCGTGAGCCGGAGTCTGGCGAATCTTTATTGGCCCAATCAGGATGCCATCGGCAAGCGCCTGAAGCCCGAGATGCCCGGCGGAGAATGGTGCACGGTGGTTGGAGTCGCGGCCGACGTTCGTCATTGGACAGCTGACGTCACTGACGTTGAACCGACCGCCTACTATGCCTACACCCAAATTCCCGAGTCGTTCATGCCTCTGCTCGAAGGGAACATGAGCGTGGCTGTACGCGCGGAAAATTCTGCTGCGATGTTGCCCTCAATTCGCGCGGCAGTGGCCGATGTTGACAAGACGGTGCCGGTCTACCTCGTCCAGACCATGGACCAGATGGTCGCCGACTCCGGCAATCTCCGCCGTTTTGATATGTGGCTGATCGGAACCTTTGCCGCCCTGGCTCTTGCACTTTCGGCGATCGGAATTTACGGCGTGATGGCGTACTCGGTCTCGCAGCGCACGCGCGAAATCGGAATTCGTATGGCGCTGGGCGCGCAACAAGGCTCAGTCATGCAACTGGTCATGGGCCAGGGAGCAAAGCTGGCACTGGCCGGGGTTGCCCTCGGACTGATTGGCGCATTCGCTTTGACTCGTGTGATGGCGAGCTTGCTATTCGGCGTCAGCCCGCGAGATTTGGCAACGTTCTCAATAGTCCCATGGATCGTGCTGCTGATGATCCTCGCCGGTTGTTACATCCCCGCGCGCCGGGCGGCGAAACTCAATCCAGTGACAGCCCTGCGCGAGGAGTGAGGAAGAGATGAGCCAGCTTGTCCAAGATCTTCGTTATGCGTTCCGGCAGTTGCGCAAGAGCCCAGGATTTACCACCACTGCCGTGCTCACGCTAGCCCTCGGTATTGGTGCCAATACCGCGATTTTCAGCGTATTGAATGCACTTCTGCTCAAGATGTTGCCGGTGAAGGACCCGCATCAATTGGTAGTGGTCGGCAATCCTGCCGATCCGAACCAGCGAGCGAACGGCACACCCAGCACTGAGATCTTTTCCTATCCTTTATATAAGGAGCTACGCGATCAAAATTCGGTTTTGACCGGCCTGTCTGCGGCCGGCACCGACCATCACATCCTTGTTGATGCCGGGCAGGGCGAGCGAGACGAGAAAGTCGCCGGGCGGATGGTCAGCGGGAACTACTTTTCCGTTCTTGGCCTGAATGCCGCTGCAGGACGACTGTTTTCCGATTCCGACGATACCGCGGAGAATGCCAACCCTGTCGTCGTGCTGGGCTACAACTATTGGAAAAGGAAATTCGCGCTCTCGCCGGCGCTTATCGGGAAAGAAGTTCGACTCAATGGGTTTCCGTTCACAGTTATAGGTGTTGCCCCGCCCGGTTTTGAAGGCGATGTGGTCGGCGAACAAATGGCCCTTTACGTCCCGCTGAGCATGCAGCCGGAGATTGTACGCGGGCGCCATTGGCGGAATGCTCCAAACACCTCCTGGCTCTCACTGATTGGGCGGCTGAAACCCGGATTCACATTTGCTCAAGCAGAAGCAAATCTCAATATCGTTTTTCAGCAAGCACAAAAGAGCGACTACGGGGCCTCACTCTCGTCTGATGATCGAGACGCTATTCGCAACCTGCACATCACCGTCCTCCCTGGCGGGGGCGGACTATCTGACTTGCGCGCCAACTACAAAGTCCCGTTACTGCTGCTCATGGGTATGGTCGGGGTTGTGCTGCTGATTGCTTGCGTTAACGTTGCGAATCTTCTGCTTGCCCGCGCCTCTGCCCGCAATCGAGAGATTGCCGTGCGGCTGGCGATTGGTGGAAGTCCGAGACGGATTCTGCAACAACTACTCACGGAGAGTGTCCTTCTTGCCTTTATTGGCGGAATCGCAGGTTCGGTGCTCGCAATCTGGGGTGTTCGGGTTCTCGTAAACATCTTTGAATCTGACGCGACTCTGCCGCTGGTTCCAGATCTGCGCGTATTGGCATTCACCCTGATTGTGATTTTGGCCGCCGGAATTTTGTTCGGCATCGTCCCCGCGCTCCGGACGTTGCGAGTACGCGTGTCTCCTGCGCTCAATGACGCAAACCGAACAACTTCGGGGACCCGGTCGCGGTTCGGGCTTGGCAAAGGACTGATAGCAGGCCAGGTCGCACTATCACTTCTGGTGCTTTTCGCGGCAGGGCTTCTGCTGCGCAGTTTGCAGAAATTGCTGACACAGGATTTCGGATATGACCGCGAACATCTGGTCATTGCACGAACCGACCCAACCAGCGCGGGATACAACGACCAGAGCATGAAATCGCTTGCCCAACAATTGGCAACCGTGCTCTCGGGCACGCCGGGAGTTGAAGGTGTTACCTATTCGAAAAATGGGCTGTTTGCCGGCAGCGAGAGCGCAGACGCAATCATTGTTCCAGGATTCGAGGGGTCGGTTGAGAACCGCGTCGCTGCCGAAGATTACGTCGGTCCGGACTACTTCGGTGTCGTGGGAATTTCCATTCTGGCTGGGCGTGGAATTGAAGCACAGGACACCGGCGCTTCCACCAGGGTCGCGGTTGTGAACCAATCCATGGTCAAGTACTTCTTTCATGGGCAAAACCCCATCGGGCGTCAGTTCAAGATCGATGATGCCGAGTGGCTCGACAAGCCGATCACGATTGTGGGTGTTTCCCGCAATGCCAAAGACCATAGCCACACCATTCGAGATGCAGTCAAGCCCCGCTTTTACATGGCTTTTCAGCAGGTGCCTGAGCCGGGGCAGATCGTCGTCGAAGCCCAGATTCAAGGAGTGCCATCGCTTGCTGCCGCGAACGTAATGAGCCGGATAAAATCCGCGGCCCCCAATCTTCCCGTCTCGTTTGCGAAAACACTCGACAGTTTGGTTGATGACAGTGCGTCTGACCAGATTGCGCTGGCAAAGCTCTCCGCATTTTTCGGCGGCCTCGCGTTGCTTTTGGCATGCGTCGGGCTATATGGAGTCATGTCGTACACGGTTGCCGCCCGGACTCGTGAAATCGGAGTACGAATGGCGCTGGGCGCCCGCAGAAGTGACGTGATGCAGCTCGTCCTCAGGGAAGGTTTGCTGCTGGTACGGTTTGGACTGGTGATTGGAATTCCCCTCTCCCTGGCAAGCGGCCGAGTATTACGGGGGATTCTTTTCGATATGAAGACTACCGATCCGCTTTCGTTGGTCGTCGTTGTCCTGTTGCTTTCCTTCGTTGGCGCAATTGCAGGAGTCATTCCGGCCCGTCGCGCCGCGAAGGTGGATCCAATGATTGCGCTGAGGTATGAGTGAGGCGGAAGACATGAACTCATTACTTCACGATCTTCAATACGGAGTAAGGCAGTTGCGGCGGAATCCCGGATTTACCGCGACGGTAGTCATTACTTTGGCGCTCTCGATCGGCGCAAATACGGCGATCTTTTCCATCGTGAATGCGCTGTTGTTGAAAAGCTTGCCGTATTCGCATCCTGAGCGGATGGGAACAATTTATACAAGGATGCGCGGCTCGGTCACTTCTGACGAGCGGCACCACATTGATGGCGAGCAATGGGAGTTGCTGCGCGATGACGTTCCCGCGCTGATTTCGGCAATTTCAAGCATCAGGCCTTCGGGCATAAGCACCGGCATAAATCTTGAGGCTGGTTCGCATGCGCAGTATGTGACCGGGGGGCGCATTTCCGCGCACTACCTTGATGTACTCGAGATCCGGCCAATCGTTGGAAGAAATTTCTCGGAAACCGAAGACGTGCCGGGAGGCGCAAAGACTGCAATTCTGAGCTACAACTTGTGGCGGAACGCGTTTGGGGCTAAGCGTGACATTCTCGGGCAGACGATTCTGCTGAAGGGCGCGCCGTATACGGTTATCGGAGTTCTGCCGGAAGGCGTGACCATGCCGCTGAGTGCCGACGTGTATACGGCGCTGCAAGAGAGCCGCACCGGCGAAGGAGCCGGGACGAACTTCGAGTGCATCACGCGCCTACGTGATGGCGCCACCTGGCAGGAAGCCGATGCCGAGATCAACCGAGCCTGGGGCTCACGTCCTGATCGTTATGAGTTGCAGGATGATCCGAGCGGCCAGATCAGCTACTATTCCGTGCCGCTTCAGAAAGGCGAAACGGACCCGCTGCGTCCGCAGGTGTTGACGTTGATGCTGGCGGCGGGACTTATTCTGCTGATCGCCTGCGCCAATCTTGCGGGAGTAACCCTCGTTCGCGTTCTGCGGCGCACTCCTGAAATTGCCACGCGGGTGGCTTTGGGTGCTTCGCGTTGGCAAATCCAAAAGCAACTGTGGATGGAAAACCTTGTACTCGCGCTTGCGGGAGGAATAGCGGGAGTTGTGGTTGGGTTTCTTGCGCAGCGTGGTTTGCTGCTTTTGCTTCCCGAGCACTTCTTGCCGGTCGCAGACGTTTCTCTCGACGGCCGTGTGCTGACGTTTACGGCTTTGATTTCGCTATTCACCAGCGTGCTCTTCGGCATGCTTCCCGCACTCAC
>Ga0070741_10001646_pt1 | contig 65738 bp, 92 predicted proteins | sample Coa_R1_4_FD_66440 | JGI IMG/M metagenome (GOLD analysis project Ga0070741, IMG submission 66440) | Surface soil microbial communities from Centralia Pennsylvania, which are recovering from an underground coalmine fire - Coalmine... | ecosystem: Environmental > Terrestrial > Soil > Unclassified ...
TATTATCGGGATTACCCTATCGGTCTCGAATATTGAACCCGCGCCCACCGTTTCGTTGTCGGGCAGCGTCACCACAACTCTCGGCGCAGGATCGTCAATTATCGGGAAGGTCGGGATAGATCAAACAACGCCCGGTACGACCAACGCAGTGCAGGAAACTAACCTCCCCGCGACGGTCGATACGAATTCGGGAGTAAAATCCGCTTCAACCTTACGTGTCGTCTTAGCGACCGACCAGCCCCAGCTTACTAACAAAATTCTCGTCACGCCTGACTCCGTTGCGCTCCCAGCCAACCAGTCCGTCAACGCCGCGCAGGTCGGGGGAACCGCAACAGACACCAACTCAGGCGTAAAGTCTAACGGAACGCTTCGGGTTGTTCTCGCCACCGACCAACCGGCGCTTACAAATAAATTATTGGTCACGCCAGACTCGGTAGCCTTGCCGGCCAATCAAAGCGTGAACGTCGCGCAGATGAATGGCGTGACGACTTCTATGAATGCGGGCACTTCAGATACCGGAACACAACGGGTGGTACAAGCTCAAACTACACCAGCCGACGCAACCTCCAATACCTCCGTACCAGGACCGCAGTCATATATGATGAGTTTCAACGGTTCTACGTGGGATAGGCTTAAAGGAATTACAGGGCAGACTGGGCTTATAGGAGTGGGGGTAATAAACTCTGGCACGACCTTATCTGATGGAATGTCTAGTGGTATTCCTTCCGCTACATTAGATAATACCGGAAGCGCAAGACTTATCGGTTCTGGGGGAATGCTCTTTAATAATTCTACTTACGATAGACCGCGTTCGGGCGCAACTGCCAACCTCCCCAATCTTATCGGTTCCACGCTCACCGCCGCTGTAACCGTAGACCCCTGTCAAAGTAGCGCGGTAGCGAAGTCAAGTGCGGTGATAAATATTTCCAGCGCCACCACTACTTCTCTCGTGGCCGCTTCCGGTTCAACAGTGATTTACGTTTGCGGTTTTTCAATGTCGATGGTCGGCGCGATTGAATCCTTAAAATTCGTCTACGGAACACAGGTGACAAATCCCTGCGATACGGGACAAACTGCGCTTACTGGCGCTTTTGCGGACGGAACAGCCAGCGATATCGCGTGGAGCTATGGGCCGGGTTCTACGATTTTCAAAACTATCGCCTCGCAGCAACTTTGTGCTGTGACTACAGGCACCGTGTCGATTCAGGGTCTCGTAACTTTTGTGCAGCAATAATTTTAACGAAAGGTAACAATGTCTGATCTTAAAAAAGCTCTAAATTTCTACGTCCTTTTCGAATCAGACGGGACGAATAAAAATTTCACCGTCTCCTTCGCGACCGACCCGATTGCGTTCGCGCCGCCGTCCACTTCCACACTTCTCTCCCCCCTCTTTGCCAGCCTCCCCTCGGATGTGCCGGTAGATTCGCTTTTTTGCGATCTGGGAATTGCGTCGGCTTCGTATAACGCACTCACGCACGTGCTTACTGGCGCCTTCACCGATGCTGGCACAGACGACACCCTTCACACGCTCGGGGGCAATGCGCTTTATTGAGGTTCGTTATGGGCCAGTTTTTACGAGAATATTTCGATCACCTTCTTCTCACGCTACTCGGCGTGTTGGGTGGTGTAGCGGGTGCATGGGCGACTGCGCATAATTGGCCGAAGACAGCGGATTGGTTTTTTACGCAGGCCGGGATGTCGCTGGGCGCGTTGTTGATGAGGATGCAGCCTGGTAAGGCGTCGCAAGTCGCGCAATCTCTTGACAAATCGCCCGTGCCACCTCTACAATAAAATCTGCCCAATTTCAACCTCAAAAAGGAGAACAAACTTTGAAGAAACTTTTAGCTTTTTTCTTTCTGACACTTACCGCCGCATTGACTTTCGCACAGACTGTACCGGCCTCCCGCGAACCCAACGATGCCACGAAGGTTGCGATTGCTGAGACATACTCGGCATCGGTCAACGGCGGCGTAGGTTCTGCGACCGTTACATCAATTGTGGTGCCCTTCCACCCCCGTTGGGCCGTGGAAGCCAACGCCTTCCTACTCCCCGGCGCGGACTCGAAAATCATCACCCTCGGACCGCGTTACGCCAGGAACCTTGGCAACTTCGTAAAACGCGGCAAGCTATTTTTCGACCCAAATAATCTCGACATATTCTTCCACATTGGGCTGGGCGGGAAGCAACAGCAGCTTCCAGCGGGTTTCAACGCGTCCGCCTTTTCAGCATATGGCGAGGCGGGGGTTGTGTATCATAAAGGCCCAATCGATATTGTCCCGCTCAAAGTCGGCTTTCTGCGCACCAGCTTCGGCCACAACGGCACGAACGCCTTTCTCTCGCCCAACGTGTCCGAGATTGGCGCCGCAGTGGGATTTCACTTCTGATACCTCCCCACTAACTCCCACCTTCCCTCCCGCCACAACCTACGCAATAAAAACGGGGTAGTCTGAGCTACCCCGCACCTCCCGGTAAAACGTCTCCGTTAGTACCGAAAGACACCTAATTTACGTGGAACCGTTCCAACAGCTTCTCAAACACCTCACACGATCGGCGTTCGAGTTGTGCCAGGTCGCCATCGTTCACGATATCGAACGTCGCCACATGTCCCGCGAGTTCCGTTTCACTCACATGCTGCGAGATGGTCGGGTCGGCAGCAGGGACGGGCCGAATGACTTTTATCGTGGCGTGGCAGATGTCGGTTTCGTTGAGGAATCGCACATCAGGTACCAAAACGACCTGCGCACCGAGCCTATCGACCTCTTCAAGAAGCCTATCCGTCCAATAGCGCGGATCTTCACTGCGACGAAATTCTGTCCCGTGAAGTTGAAGAAAGTGGCGTAGCTCGTTTTTATTCTCGTTTATCCACGCAATCTTATCGGGCGTGGGGATATTTTGGTGGTGATCTGGGATAGTGATGGGATTGAATATCGGAAAACCGTGCGTACCTCGGTTGATATGAAAGCAATACGTGCGAAGCCAATCATACACCTCACACTTCAACGCATCCGCCAGCGCGACCCGTTTGATACGCAGCGTCGGAGTGAAGTTGTCGAGAATATATTGCGCCGCGCAGTCTTTACCGGCCCGTGCTGACCCCACCACCTTCCCGGACGGGTCGCGCAGTTCCCCGACAATTCCCACGATGAGGGTACCGTTACGTGTCGCCACGTCTTCCTGGCGCATGGCGCGTTTTATGGTATCGTAGGTTGATGCGCCTAGCGGAAATGTGCCGGTTTCTGTTCCCTTACTAAATCGCAATTCCATTCTTCCTCTCCTTCTTTCGCTCGTCTTTCAAGTTTTGCGCCGCGCCGGTTTCAAAAGCGCGTAAGTTGCGCAACAACACCGGCGTCTCTAACTTCACTAAATCCACAATATGCTGCGCCGACAATCCCACTAACCCCGCAACCTCATACAAATCGGGATCGGGGCGGTAAAGGTAGTCTTGCGCCGCCTTTTTTACCAACTCCCTCGCGCCCAAATCTTCCACGTCCTCCATAGCCTCCCCCTCCGCTTCCGCCGCGCATTGCAACAGCACATTCAACCACAACCTTCTACACGCCCACGCCGACGCAACCTCATGCTGGCAACGGTCGGTCCACTGGCGCGTGGTGCCCAACATACCCGCCTCTGCCTCGGTGCGGAATGAGCAAATTTCTCCCTGACCTTCAACGAGATCCATTTTTATATCCCTTCCTCGTCCACGAGCTGCCACCCACTCATAAGTTGCACTCGCCCATCTGATCGCTGCCATTTAAATTTTACTGAACGCACCTTACTACTTTCTCGCAGTTTATTAATCTGCTTATGAGCTGCTTCAATACCCACCCCGTTCTCCCGCGCATATTCAGATGCGGTGAAAGAGCGGGGGGGACGGTCGGTGAGAGGTGCAGTGATAATACTTGCCGCAGCTTGTGCGGGGGATTTTAACACGGCCAGCAATGCGGGATCGGGCGCGGGAACGTTACCGAATAACTTATGAGGCTGTACCGCCCTAACTCGCTCCCCCGTTAACTCTTCATACCGTGCCAGGAAACGGTGCTCGGCTTCGTCGGGGGGCCACAGGCGCGATTGATCGATAGTCAGATTAAGTAATCTCTCGCCCTTTCTCAACTCTCGCCCGAAGAGAATTTTCTGTTCGGTGCGGAACATAGCATTGTCAATTTCGTGAATGATCGGCGGGAAAGGGTATAGTAAATCAAACTTCTTACTCACGCACTTTTGTAGATTCTCTCCAAACTTTACATACGCTTTCAAACGTCGATCGTGCTTTACGGGCCGCGCTAAGTCTGGCAAACCAAGCGCCTCATCGGCATCGTGGAAGAGAAATGTGAGCCGAAGACGGTTGTCCTGAAAACATATGGCAACAACTGCGGGATCGATAAAATACGACCCCACCACGCAATGCTGGGCGACCGTAAGGCGAGAATATCCCACGTAACGGTACTGACCCGCGAGCGAATATGCAATATCGCGCACGTCGATATCTTGCGGGCGGGGGTCGAGCGGCCAGAACTTCCCGTACCGAGTTCGAATATACGTTGTGCTATCACCGTGCGCCATTACGCCACTCCTTAAATTCGACAAATCTCAGCTCAGCCCGCCGTGAGAGGGGCCACCACACGTAGTATTTCATAAAACGCGGTGTATCAAGTTGCCACCAGGTTTCTAAGTCAAGCTGGGCGGGGAGGTTCATTTTCGTCTCGCGTCCGTCTCGTCCTGTTCAATCTTAAACCGCCACGGCACGTATCCAAATGCGCCCCATCTTGGATGTACGAGGTAGGATATTTGTGCTGGTTTCGCGTGCCGACCCGCCGAATGGTCATACTCATCCGTTCCCGAAAGCGACCCGTTGATAAAGCAATTTTCACTAACCCAATTCGGCACGTGGAAATGTCCGATATTAATGTAATCGAATTCCTTACCTCCTCCGCCCATACGCCGAGTAGCTTCGCGCCCCCGGTCGCGTTCAATTCCATAGAAAGGTATTCCGAGAACACATTTTATTGTATCGCCGTGATGGACGAGAAAACGATGTCCGCCAACTTCGATAAGGGGCTTCATATCCTCATGCGCGATCATCTTGAAGTTCGAGTGATTACTGAGATAGGCCTCTATTAATGCGTGAACAAGGTACGACATGTTATTCGCGGCTTTCTGCTTTGCCTGTGGCTTCTTTTGTAACCGCCCGTGATTATCAGCTCCCACACCATGAAATGTAATGCGCCGGAAATGCGGGGCCAGCCTCTTAATCGACTCCGCAATGAGATAACCGGCTCGTGCAACTTGTACAGGCGAAGGACAGTCGTTAGTTACTAAAAGTTCCTGATGAATATCGCCGGAAATGTAGTCACCGATGCCAAAAATTGTGAGATCGGGAATGTTATAAGCGTGACGTTGGGTGGCGGCGAAGTCGATTAGGTTCTCGGTATAGCTTGCCATCCGCTTTTGTTCAATCTCCCAATTGAACGCGCCAAAACCGCCTGTCTCAGCGGGCCGATTTAATACACCAGTGTGAATGTCGGAGAGGTTCGCCACGAATGCGATTTCAGATTTCGATTTATCTTTAGTCCGGTATGGTATGGTCGGTGCGTGTTCCAACGCCTTCACCGCTTGGCAAATTTCCTTCGCTAGCTCGATTAAACCGCCGCGCGATTTCTGGTACTTACGAATCGTACTATCGCGCTCGGCAACCTGCGCACGAAGGTGTTCGATCGTCGCCTGTAAGTCCTGTTCTTTTTGCTTTTCGCTGGTTTCTTTTACAGCTAACTGTGCGTCACGAGCGGCAGAGTTTGGCATGTGAGGATTGTAAAGGAAAGGAGCGGTGCGTGTCAAGTGTTTTCAACAATATTTGTCAAATTGACAAGCGGCGCGGAGTCGGGCGAAGGTTGTACAATCTCCTCGGACTTTTTACGCGGTTTCCGCGCCTTCTTCCCACTCTCTCGCGGGTGGATCATTAAAATACTAGGCTGCGGTTCCCACCAACTCACTGCCGTTTTAAATTTCCCTGGTTTCCCGTCCTCTTTCCAGATGGTCATAATTCCGAAGATATGCTCGCCAAATTTAAACGCGTCTTCCCAATCCTGCGGGGAGGGGGAAGGGTCGTACATGTTGCAGTGCGTGTGTAGTGAGCCAAGTAATATCTCCCCCTGTCCCGCACGATTCACAGTGTCAGCACGGTCGAACCTAAGTGCGTCCTCCGACGCTTCCTGCGGCATCTTACCGAGCGCTGACACAATCACCGTCCCACCCTCAATCCGGCCCCAGAGCGTTTCCATGTACTCAACGGGAAACTTGCACACCGCTTCGTCCCGAAAAGCTTTAAGCATCGGACGAGGGAGGATGATACGCGTTATCACGGTTTTACTCCCAACGCCGCGCACCGTATGCGCCACAGCTCGTTAACTTGGCAACAATGCCCCGGTTGTCCGAACATATCACTTAGTCCCGTCGTTTTCTTCAACACTTCCAGTAAGTCAGGTCGGCTCGCGATATACCTGTCCCATAATCGCGAATATATCTCCGCGCACGCTTTCTGATTCACCGCTTTGCGACCCTTAGCCTGTCGCCAGTGCAGCCCCGGACCGTATGGCGGGTCTGCGAATATCTTCGCTCCCTGATACCACTCTTCGATACTACGACAATTCACAATTGCTTGAAACGCGGAAAAACGCGCATCCCCAGCGGAGGAGCATTCGAGGAAGGGCGGGGTGCCGTGTTGGATCATTGCGCCGCTCCCACCGCCGCATATTCCTCCAAACCGAAGAAGCGTTCGAGTTGCGCCACATCGCGCCAGGACTCACAACGGGTGAATTTACGCCCGTGTATTTTAATTTCGGCCTGTCCGCCGTTCCCATGCACCCACACGTACCAAATTTCGCCCGCTATTTGACCGACCCGAACCCACGTACAGCCTGTTTCGCGAGTAAAGCCGTGTTCGTGGAGCCACGCCAGAGTCGTAGGTGCGGTTTTTGGATACGACTTACTCACCATTCCCTCCCCTACCGGGCCAACAAACCACGATCAATAAAATCACCGCTCCCGCCACAATCAATGTCGCCGCCGTTCCCATCATTTCTCCGCCCCTTTATCCACCACTACCGTATCGCGTAGTACTTGACATTCGGGCGTATTGCGCACCGCCAAGTGAACCTTCTCGCACGTCCACCCACCACCACGAGCCGGTTTGCATACGCCGGAGAAGTTATCCACGATCAGACACCGCGACGGGATTGGTAAAGGAACGAGCTTGGCGCGTTTAGGAGAGGCCGCTGCACAACCGGAGAAAGTTAATAGTGCGAAGAGTAAAAGCGCGGTTAAAATAAACGCCAAAACTAACCACGCAACCACATCAAATAACGTTACCGGCTCCCACCGTCTTGGAAAAATGCTCATGGAAATCTCCTCTCGCGCTCTCTCACATTCCGCTCATCTCGAAACCTCTCCACAATATCGGGCCGGTCGCACATGATTATCGCACGCTCATCCCCGCACTCTGGGCACCCTTTTGTGCGCTTGGCCGATTTAAACTGGCCACAATTCGGACAGTAAACTTCACACATCTTGTGCCTCTCGTGCATGGCGCGGGTATTTTGGCTACGTGACATCGGGCCGATGATGTTATCGGGGTCCACGTTCAAACCGTTCCCGTCCTTGTGCTTCGCAGTTTCGTCCGCGCGTAGTTTACGGCCCAGCTTCGCTTCGAGTATAAATCATGTACGTAACGACCGGCTTGCGGTCCGGTGCGGATACGTAGATACTTTCTGCCGGGTTGGGCATAGCTTTAATCCGTTGACGCCAGAAGTTCTACGCTCTCAACTCGTACATGTGCCGGCTCGCCTTTCTTCGCTTTACGAATAGCGACCTCGCAAGTTGACGCCGCTACTTTTTTACACGACCAATTCGAACCCCATTTCTTGCTTTCGAAATTTACTTTATATATTCGCATCTCTACCTCACCGGAAGTACAACCATCGGATTTAGAAAAAGGCCTAACGTTTAGTTGTTCTGCCCACGAAACACCACGATAAGACCATCCGCATCGAATTTATATCCCATCTTCGCGGCGGACACGGTAAATTCTTTATCATGAAAAGCTACCCGATAATTCTTCATCTTCTCTCCTCCAACACAATGAAATTCTACACAAAACGCGGGGGAAGTCAAGCCCCTTTTACCTCGATCATATCGCGCCAGTTTGAGGGTGTACCGTCTTCGGGGAGGCTGTATTTGAAATCCGTGGGAATGACAAAACCGGGCATTTCAGGTGTCTCAACTTCCATCGCCTCTCTCGTCCACACTCTTGCTTGTTCCCACGGCACATCATTACGAACTTCGCACAAAATCGAATCATGAACTTGTAATATGGGACGCATTGGACGGCCCTTGCGAAACGCGCGCAACAAATTTATGAGGGCGAGCTTTGTGAAATGCGCTACGGGATTCGAGCCGAACATCGCTGCGCAGGTTTTCATACGCCCCTCCGCATCCCCGAGAGCTTGGAGGAAATAACCGTGAGGTGTAACTATTGCGCGTTCCCTCTCCATACGAGCGCATATTTCTTGTTGAAACTTACGCGCACCCGGATACGCCCCAAACAACTTTCCAAGAATCTGCAACGCCTTTGCTCGATTTACCCACGACTTGTCACCAAACGCCCTCTGCGCTAAATTTGCCCCGGTGAAAGTCACAACTTTCCCCTCAAACATCCAATTCGGCCATACCTCTCTCGCGCCCGCCGCAATCTCTTTCCGTATTCTATCCTGGCGCAACTCGCTTGGGTATTTAAGCTGTAACCCCTCCAAGTACATACTGTTGCCTGTGACATGAATTGTGTCTTTATATCGCACCAAAAAAAAGCCTGCTGGTACGGTGAAGCAGTAAACTTTACCCTCATAAAATTCCCGTTCACATTTCATAGTTTCTATCGAAGAATACTTACGCCGATTGAAACTTAACCTCCAACTTCTTTTTATTGATGGGTATCCCGCTTTGAAATGTGATGTTTCGCGCATGAGAGATTGCTTACCGCTTAAATGCGCTACCGTTTGCACCCAAACAAGCGAAACATAGTCTGTATTGAAATAGGAATAGTTAACCACTTTCTTTCCAATCGAGCCGTACCAAAACAATATCTCCTCAAGAAAAATTTCACGCTGCCGTTGTGAAAGCAAAAGAACATTTGCGTTGAATTGTTTTTTCTCGTTTAATAGTGGATATTTTACATCCATCTTAACGCCCAATCTCATTCCTGTGGGATGGCACCCGCAAGGTACACCGGGCAAAGAGAATAGTTTTCTCAACCTTTCCTTTTTTCTTTCTTTTACAACATGAAAACAGACGCCTCCAGCTTTTCTCATCGTGGCGTCCGCTTGAACAGCAACGCACCGCCGAATACTGTCGTCCGAGATATCCCAATCATCTCCTACAAGGATACCAGCAATTGCAATGCGACCTGCGTTGGTTAATTCCGCAAAAGTTTTTCTTTGTGTTTTTGAATATTTGATCTTGTTCCACGTTCCGCTTATATTAACAGGCCACGCATGATTGTCGGTGGCGAGCGCTTGCAAGCCAGTAGAATCAAGGCGCGCAAGAAACCCTTTAAAATCGTATTCGTGAAATTTTTGAGTTTTGACAAATGAGATACTACTATTTGACATATCCCACTGCGCCAACACCGTGCTGTCATCACAGGTATCAATTTTCTTCCAACCCTGCGGTGTAAGAATTTCATGATCACCCGTTAGACAGCCATGTGAGGCCGACTTCGCCGCTTGCCTTATCTTTCCTCCGCCCGTCTTCTTCACAAATTCCATATCCGAAGTAAGACCCATAAACTCCGCCGTCTGTGTATGACCGTCCACATCAAGCGGAATGGTGTGACCGGACTGATGAAGGAAGGTTCTATTCTCAGCATTGTTCTCATCTGCCTCTACGAGATAGAAACCGGGTGAAGCGATAATGGCGCGACGTACCAGCTTGCCTAAAGATATACCGCTAAACTTTTCGCACCCACATTGCGAACACTTCTTTTGCTCTACATGTTGTTCTATCTTATGTCCGCAGTCACAATTGTGTCTATCTGCGCGGCGAGTACTAACATTTTGAAGGTTTGGTGAAACGCAATTGCACCGATTTGTACTAGTAAAAAATCCCAACCTCGGGTGAATCTTCCCATCCGAATCCATATACCCCGTCCAATTTCCGCTCTTATCTTTCCCTATCGGCGCGAACCACCTATCGGTTCCGTTTCCCAGCTCTTTGTAATCTAGACACAAATGAAGCTCATCATCTTCATACTCCTTACACACATCTCGAATCGTACTTTCCTGCCAATCTTTCAGCACGATACCCTTGTTCTTGAAATATACAAGAGCGGCTTTGTTTGATTTCGGATTGAAAGACAGGGTCTGTTCAATAAGAGCTTTTTGGCGCTCAAACTCCACTTGCAAGCCGTCTTTCTCATCGAATAGGTACTTGCGGTCGGCTTGAACACCAAAACGCGTCATCTCAGCCATCCCGTAAGCCAGCTCGCGGTGCATATCGTATAACTTATCTACCCGGCGCAACCTAGCCTGGCGCACCACATTCGGCAACGCTAAAACCGGCCCCACGCTATCCACTCCGTTATACCCCTGGAAATTATGCGTCCAACACGGGCGCTTTCCATTGCAACCGTTTTCCTCCCCAATACATTCCTTCCAGTTTGCGAGAGATGTGTAGAGAGAGATAAAGGTCCATAGATTCATATAACCCTTACCACGTTTTATCCCATCCCCATCCTCAGTCTTCGAGATGGTTTTATTGAGATGAGAATTTGTGAGTGTATGCCAGATAATCGTATCCTGTACATTACGAATATCAATCTCTATCCCGATTTGCTTGAAGGCGAAAACATCGGCGCTCGTGAAGGCGTGGCCCACATAAAGCACGTTCGGAACGCGCCGTACAAGCTGTTCAAAATATGAAAGACCTTCATCAAAAGGCACACTTACTGTTAGTGCGCCGTCCGATACTCCGAGTATGGTCGGAACTTCCTTATACCGCTCGGGTTCGTTGTATTCTAAATCACAACCCAGAATAGGTTGGTTTACTTGGAGTATGGTCTGTGCGGCTTTTTGGAAAGGTTCAGACGCGAGGCCGAAGAGGTTGAGTATATCGGCGGCGTTGTAAGATATCGCCGGCCAATTTCGCTGCGCAGTGTATCGCACCTTATCGCGCCGCCCCATTTGTCAATTCGACAAATTCCATTTGCGAGAGCGTATGCGCGGAAATATGCGTGACGCTAAATTTCGGCAAATAGAACCAATACGTGCGCAATGACTGCGCGGGACTTTCTTTATAATCGCGCTGGTCATCTTTGCGTAGCCACTGCGTCATACGTCGCTGCCACGTAAACTTGGCCCACGTCTGTTTCGCAAGTTTTTCCGCACGCAGCTCGTTGCAGAGGCTTACTAAATCGTGTAGTTCGCTTTTCGGCGCAGCGGTGGCAACTTTCGCGCCAAGACCTATCGCGTTTAAAATCTTCGTGAATAAATTTTGCGTTTGTTGCTGTTTCACACTACCTTCCTCCTCCTTGTAACCCGTGCCTTCTCTCCCGGCTTGCGTTCCAAAATCTCCCGCATCGCCTTGCGCGCTTTAAAAAGTTGTGATTTCGAATTTCCAATATGTCTACCGGCAATCCGCGCAATTTCCTTATGCTGTAAACCCGCGAGATCGTGCCACACGACTTCCTTGCAATATCCGGGGGCCAGTTGCGAGATCGTGCGCTCAATATCGACCTTCGCGAGTGCGGCGCGTTGGTGCGTGTCTTCACGGCCCAGTAGATGTTCAATCTTCCTTACTTGGCTGGGAAATATAAGTTCCTGCGCCAGGAAGGTATCTAGGTCTATTAGTCGTGCGCGGTCACTTTTACTACTGCGTAACTTCATCAAACAGCAATTTGCCGCGAGTCGAAAGAGCCATGTTGTGAACGCTGACTCTCCGCGAAATAGGTGTAACTTGAGCCGTAATCGTAGGAAAGTATCTTGCGACGCATCTTCGCGGTCCTCCTGCGATACGGGGAAGAATTTCCAACAAACGCCGCGTATTAATGGGGCATATTTAGCGTGAAACGTACGCCACGCATCTTCTTCCCCCGCTACGCAGCGTTTTAATAGCGCGGTGGTTTCGGCAGCTTTCGCGTTGCGCTTCACAGGCCCAGCTCTCTTCGAAGGCGTTGGACGGTACTTTTACGGAGGAGTGTACAGCCGATTTGAATTGCGCCGGTTTTGAGAAAAGTTACCTTACTAAAGTTGCAAGTCATATTTGGAGAGAAATAACCGTAACCCAATCGCACCTTCGTATCGCAACCGTTCTTCAAAATTCTCCTCGCAGTGCGGCAGAGAATCCAATAGCCGAGATCGTCACAGTCATATCTCGTCTCTCCTATCCTCCCGCTAACTATCTTAATCATATCCCCTCCCCCTCGTAGCGACTTTACCCGTTTTGTTCTGGGTAGTCAAGTGTATTTTTTCCCGCACAGCGCATTGTCGTTAGAGAATTAACTTCCCGTGAGCACGAAACGGGAGAAACAGTAAAAACCCCGCTTGTATAGCTTTATAACCACAATACGCTCACTGTTCGCCTTCGGACGCGAGAAAAGTTACTTTGCGTTCCCGAAGTGTAAATCGCCGTCAAGATATGCAATACATACCGCAGCGAGTTGTAACACTTCTTTGCGCTTTTCTTCGGAGGATAGTGCTTGGCACACAGCTCGGCAAATCTCCCCAAACTCTTCTCCCATTATCGCGACGGCCTCCGAGTCGGTTGCGAGAGGTTCGTGTCCGAATTTCTGGCGCTGGCGAAAACGCTCATCGTCTAGAGCTTCCGCCGTTTCATGCTGGATCGTTGATAACATCAGTGGGTATCCCATTTTCGTTCTCCTTTTCTTGAACTACTTTCGCCTTGCGCTCTTTCTTGGGCGGGGTAAGTTTCGCAAGTATCTCACGCATCAGTGAATTTTTTACCGCCAAGCCAAACCGAGGCATTCCTTGCCGCTCAATCTCATCGTCCACGGCATTAAAAATACTCTCCGCAAGAAATTCCCTCGCAACCTCCGCTTTCGTTTTCTTCTTCTCCTTCGGCACCTTCGGCATCGCAGCTCTCCTCGCCTTTTCGGCTTTCGCGTTTAATTTCCCGATACGGTTCTCGTACCAGTTGTAGAACTCTTTACTAGTCCATTCATAGTGACCACGCCATCTCGACACATTATTCGCAAATCCCAAAAACGTCTCACACGCGTGCCCACCCATTAGTAACAACACGCGCAAACCTTGCTTGGCGAAACACGCCACTTTTTCCAAGTCGGCTAAAATCAACGGTTCCCCGGAACTCGCGCCTTCTTTGAACAGCGAGGCGGGGTGCAACGTCACAACTATCACATCGGGCGCAAATTTGCCCAGCCCATCGCCAAGCCGATCATACTGGCGACACGCGGCCTGCGCGATATTCTTCTCGTTGCCGGTGGGATAGTTGTCGCCTTTTGCGGATTTAGGCGGGAAACATCGAATTGAATTGCCGATAAAGCAATGCTCGCGCACAATTCCAGCTTGTTTCAATAAACGATTTAACACAGCGCCCGTCCGACCAACGACTGGCACGCCCCGGCTGCGCAATGGGCCAGGTATATCAGGAAACGCCGCGCTGCGCCGTAAAGCTTCCTCTTGCGCCTCCCGCACCGTACCTAGCACCTGGCGCGTTCCTAAATGCGCGGGCGGAGGTATCACAGAGAAATTCACCTCTTCCGCTGCGGGCGTTTCGAGCATAATTGCGATACGCGCCGTACTGGGATCGCCCACGTCCAGCGCAAAACCACGTCCCGTTTCGCACAAGGAACATGAGCTACAGGAATTAGGTCTTTGCAAGATCGGTAGAGAGGCGCTCATTTCTCTAACCACCTTGCCAGCTTGGGATTATCCGATAAAATGCGCAACAACACCGGCGCGGACGGTTTAATAAACGCATCCTCGGTGTTATCTTGCGATATTGCCCGCCACCCTCTCGCGAGGCGATGTGCATCAGCTCGTGTAGTAGGCTAGTGCGCGTGCTCTCCTCACCATACTCCTCTCGCGGTAGCCACACTTGAAAAGTCTCGAAGCCCGTATATGCTAGACAGCGATTCGTATCTAAATACGCCTGCGTGGTGTAGTGGGTTGTCCAACCAAACTTACCTGCGGCGAAGTAAAGGGGAGTATGGTCACGGGGAGGGGTGACTTCGGGCGCGGCCCAAGTGAAGCGAGGTAAGGTGAGGGTGAGTGTTGACAAAGACTCGTTGCTTGTTCCGACCGCTAAACGAGAATTCCCGTAACGTAGCTGATACGCGACATTAAATGAACCGAATAGAAGTAAAATTGCGAAAATCCAAACGCCATTATTTCGATTCATCTCAATCTCCCCCTAAAAACTCGGCCCCCAGTTACGAGGGCCGCGTGGTTTCATATTGCGTACCGAACGGCGCCGAACTTACTCCCACTTCAACAACACACCGCCTTTTCTCAACCGCGCCAGGAACTTCTCATCGTTGAGGGACGAGATAGGGTACAACGCGTTCACCTTCAACTGCCCGTCGAACTTCGGGTCGTCGTTCGCCTCCGGCTTACGGACGATCACCACCTGCGTCCCGGCCAGAACGGCGTTCAAATTCGAAACGTACTCCTCGGGGTTCTTTGGAGAGGATAGGCCCAGCGAGGCCAGGGTGCGCCCCTCTTCTGCCGCCGCCTGCACCGCGACCTGTACAAGACCATTTTTCTTCGAATTGAAGAAATTCCGCGCATACGCCTGGTCGGCGCTCTGCTTCTTACCGGGCGGCGGTTCCTTGCTCAGCTTGGTGTTGTCGAAATGTCCCCCGGCCCAGCACGGTGCGTCGGACGAGAAAATATCCTGTGGTCCCCAGATGATTTGTTGAAAGCCCCGGTTTTCTACCCCAGTGTCGTGCGACTTACATTGGATCACCAGTCCCACGGTCCCGGTCTGCGCGGTGGTGGTGGCGACACTGACTATCTCGCCCCGGTGTGCGTCGGCCTGTTGCGGGTCGAGCTTACCCTCCCCGCCAAACCCAGTGTCGTCGGTTGTTGTTGTGGACGCGTCGCCACCGTCGCCCTCGAACGTCGCGCCCGTTTCAGCCGGTGTGTTGCCTAAAACCTCCTCAACGCTCCCGACTTCGTTCTGATCGATCGTAAAAGTCTCTTCCATATTTCTCCTTTTGAACTACGCCACTATCGGGGGCGAGGCCGGTTGATTTTGTGTAGTGAGATCGTGCCGCGTTAGTATCCGTGCGCTGCGTCGATATCCTCCGAGGTGCCGGCGCAGGTTCCGGGGGTGATTGTTGGCGCGGTTGTGCTGGTCGTCGTCGTGGTATTACGCCGCGTATACTTCCGTTTCATCTTCGCGCCCGCCGCCACCTTCATCGCGCTTTTCTTTCCCTTCGTCGCTTTCTTTTTCGTTGCCATGTTGCGTTTTCTCCTTATTTGAATTTACGTGCGTGTTTCGAAAATGTCAAGTTTTATTACAGAAATTGTGCTAAATACCCCGCACACGCTCCCACCACAGCACATCCGTCCCCGGCACTAAATTCCGATTGACCGAGGTACTTTGGCCATGCCTTTTCCCGCGCCGCAGTCAATGGAGTGAATCGCGTACATATTTTATCGGGAACGCTCCATCCGATCGCTACCTTTTAACGCCGAACTACGTAAAATTAAAACTAAAAAGGGCCGAGCCGTGGCAGGCCGTTGGCTGTTTATCCTAACGTCCCACCCATTAGACACCGCACCCTACACGGCGTAATTTTGCTCTCACGAGTCCTGGTAAAAGTCGCTGGCCCTTGGTCGTGGTTCTCTCCGGCGTAACTAAAACGGTAGATCCTCTTCAATTTCCTTGATCGACGCGCCCTCGACCGTGTACTCGTTTTTTAGCTCTTCCATGCGCGCATGGACTTCGTACTTCTCTTTGAACGTCTCACGACGCTCCCCGATAAGAGGTAAAGTATAAATTAACTCTTGTTTCTTCACCTTCTCAGGCGGTGCGATGGTTTCAGCGGCGAGGTCGCTATAACCATTTTTACGAACACGAAGGATATTTCCCTTGGCATCGGTAATGGTCACAGAGATAAGGTACTTATCGACGACATCGAACGTGACCGCCACACCTTCCAAGGTAATTTCCGTGGGCGATTTTATCGTTTGAAATTTCATTTTTGGTTCTCTCCAGAACGTTGTAATGTTGTGCTACCGCTAATCTACTTCCACAATACGAACCTTGTCAAGTCTTTTTTGCGCGGTTTGAGAACTATTTTTACCGGGCGCGGTAACCAGGCTATGAAGTTGGCGCTCGCCCCGCGCAAGGTGCGCCGCGACCGGCTTGAGCACATCTCGCGTTACGATCACGCCGGCTTCGTATATTGCGGTGATAAGTGCGCCTGTCATACGAGCTGCCCCACATAGCGCCACCAACGCCAACCTACACGCTACCACCAACGGCGTGGGCGTATCCAACCAACTACCGCGCGGCAACCCACCCTCCGTTTCCCCTTCTCTCCGTACTGTCATACGTCTCTCCTTCCTTCGACTTATGCCACATGGTTGCAGAATTTACACTGGTACGCGGTTAGCGGGAAGAGGCTGGGCGTTCGTGCAATGCTGATCTCACACGCCGCTTGTGTGTCGAACCGCCGCTTTCGTAAACATGCCACATCGCGTTCGGTCACCAGCGGCCCCCTATTTCTTCACCGAACCCTGCGACATCCGCACTTTTTTCCAAATCGCGGCCAGATCCAAATTTTCCTCTTTTTCTAGCACGCCCTTCCCGATGTCCAGAAAGTCAATCTTCGTCTTTCCGTACACGGTGCGTTTCTTGCTGCGCATATCCTTTGGGCCACCAGGGCCTTCGTACTGATATGTGAATTCCGTATCCTGCGTGATGAGCTTGAGTTTCTTCTTATCGATGTAGAAAACGAACTCGAAATCGGACATGATCATTTCTAGCATCGCCGGAGGCAGCCACGGGCCGTAAATTTCCTCATCCGGTGCGCGGGGAGAGTCTTTCGACTTCGCCAGGGCTGTGAGTCCGAAATTATACGGCTTCCACAGTGTATTTTTCAACAATACCTCGCGCAACTCTTTCCCCGCGTTCCCATACGTTTTCATCTGGTTCGTATGTTCGTTGGAATCGAGCAGCATATTCACTGCTTCCGTCCCGTCGTCAAGTATCAATGTCCTACGGCGCTCGGGATCGGGCATCGCGCCCCAATCCGGCCACTCCGCTTCAGGATATTTCAACAACCACACAAGTTGCTCGGCGTTTTGAGCCACCGCGTAGTTATACCCGAGCTTCTTCAATGTGACCATCTGCTCGGGGTGACGGGTGCCGATGATGCGCACGTACTTCGGTTCGTCGAAACGAGCGGCGGTGGTGGTTTTCGTGGCGTTTGTTTCGCTGTACAGCACGAAACGGAAAAACCCGCTTTCCAAATCCCGCGTATTGCCCGAGATAATGCCTTTGGGACGCGGTGGGACTTTCGCGACTGGCGCGGGGGGCGCAGCGGCCTTTACGAGCTGGGCGACCGTTTTGGGCGGGGTGGCTATTTGAGGCGCGGGAAGTTTGACGGAACCGGCAACCGGCGCACCCGGCCCGCTCACCGGATTTGCCGAAACCGTACCGCCATTCACCACAACCTGCGGACCTTCTGGAACTTGGCTCATTTGCTCTCCTTTTCCTTCAAACTTTCAACTCTCGCACGTTCGCGTTTCAGCCAGTTCTCAAAGCCGATTTCGGCATCTCCGACTGGCGGGTGATTGTTGATATGCACCGCCGCCGTAAACAGCATCATCAACCACTCCCTGGCGTCGGAATGTAGTTCAAGGTTCGATAGCTGGTACACGCCCGCTCGCCCTTCAAACTCTCCCTCATACACCAACACCATATGACCAAGTTTGAATTTAGCGGAGATATCGCGCAGAAAGCTGACGAAAGATTCAACGCGCTCCTGTTGAGGGCGGGAGAGATCAGGAACCGACCACGGCACGGTAGACGCCTCCTCATTCGGCAATCCCTGCTCCTCCTCCGCCTCCTTCACCGCCTTTTCCACACACGGCAGATCGTCGGGGTAGGTAGTTGGTATGGGTCGTGCGGTGGGACGATAGAAACTCGGATCAAGTTGGCTCTCGCGCTGTTCCGCCCGGCTTGGATACAACGGTAACTCACTCCCACCAGGATCGCCCTGTCGCTGTGCCGCTTTACGCTCTTGTTCATCATACTTGCTCACGGTTTCTCTCCTTTATCTTTCAACACCCAAAACAATCCTCACAACACTCATCATGACAATGCGAAGCCGAATATGCGCCCGCCAAACGCGCCTTCGCATCTGCTGCATCACAATCATCGTGACGGTTGCAGCTACGCACGCTCTCATCTGGCGTCTCCTGTGTTGGCGATTCTAACTGCCTCGCCTCGCTGTGCCACACCCAATCGCGGTTTATGTTGGAAAGGGTCATTTTGCGCACCCAATTAAAGCAGCGGCAATAGTAAAACCAATCGCGAAAGCTAAACCGGCCCAAAACCAAATGTCCGCAGATGTATACCGCACGGGCCGTTTTTCTTCTTCATGCCCGCCACAATTCCACATCGCGCTACCTCCTCGCCAACGGCGCTAGCCCCGCCGCCACTTTCACAATACTCCACGCCGCGCCGAAGATCAAGGATTTTTTCGTGGGGTTGAGGGTGTGGTGGAGGGACTTGTCCGCGTCTGCTGACATCGCTTCGAGATGCGTCGCCACGCCGTCCACATGCGCTAGGGTCTTATTGGCGTTTTCCGTCGCATCAGCTAGCGCGGTCAAGGCGCGCGGAATATCAGGATTATCGGCAAGCTTTCCCGTTTTATCAACGGTCTCACGCAGGCTGGTAAGTAGTGCGGGAACGGGCGCGAGAGACGTTTGTAAACTCTGTACAACGCCGTGCAAATCATCGGACACCCGCACTATCTGTCCCTGCGCGACTGGTACCGCCGCGAGAACTTGCTTGTCCAACCGCAATAAAAAATCATGCTGCTCTTGCGAAACGCGCCGTGCTTGGTCGGCCGCGAGACCGGTTTGCAATAAAATTGCGTTCACGTTCTGCAACGTGCCATCCACTTTCTCCTGGTTATGTTTGACGACAGCAGCGAGAGAATTCGATAATTCTACCCGCGCCGCCGTCACTCCTAACTGGGCGCGATTTGTCAAATTGACAACTTGGCGATATGTGAGAATCGCCAACACGATCAACGTGACGTACCAAGCGGCGCGCAGGCATTGAACGATTTTCTCTGACATGTTCCCTCCTCTAAAAACTCGGGGGTCGGCGCGGGCTATGGTGAACTTTTACCCGCGCCTTATGCTTAACCGGACTTCGCTCCACTCCGCGCACTCACCAACAGCGCGGCTAGATTATCATGACGAATTGACCGGTGTTTACCCCCACGCAACTCGAAAATTAAGAGGCATATCCGGGCGCTAGTCAGCGGGGCTAATACCCTCCCAGCCACTTTTCGGTCCATCGCGCAGGTCTCGCGACCCTTCGCAACTTCAACCCTAGACTAACGTTCCGCGCTAAAACGGGCCGGATATGCCCGGAGGGCCGTACACACCCACACTTGCGGCCCAAAGTTGGCCCCCGGACTTGGAGTCGAACCAAGCTATTCTCTTTCGAGTGAGCTGACCGTAGCTCTTATTTACACGAAAATCTTAAAGGTGCGACCTTCACTCGTAATCGTGCGTAACCGGGGAAACTTTTATCTAAAAACCCTGCTCTTGAAGCTGGGCGTGATATTCCAACGCGCCTGTGTGAAAAATATGTCCCACATCAAACGCTTCCTTCTCCTCTCGCGTCTCGCCCTCGCTCAACCGTCTCCACAGCTCGGGGCACTGTTGTAAATTCTCAAATGAACTTGCTGAAAGTATCACATGGTCACGATACTCGTCAAGCGCGATTCGTCCCGATTTAATAAGAAATTGCACCACTGCGTTCGAACCGGGTGAAAGTCCCGCGCCGGGGGCCGCGCATTCAGTCAACGCAACCTCGCCCGTTTGACATGCGCGTAAAAACTGGCACGGAAATTCCTTGAAACCAAATTTTTTAATACACTGTTGGCCAACTAACTGCCACGGCACTAGTTGCGTGGCGCGTCTTGCCCGAATCGCAGCGGCCTCATTCCGATACGCATTCAGCGCCGCATCAATACGGCGGTCGAGTACCGTAACGAACGCGCCGGCGGGCGTGGGCCAGATTTGGGGAGGCTTGGATTTTGAAACGGCGCGGAGGAGGATGCGCGGCGAGGTAACGTTTGGCGTCCACACCAAACCACCCTTTTCGTACCCAATCGCGAAACGTGTGATATCTCTTTCGCTAGGAGGGGCAGGACCGTCACAATCAACCACGGCCCAATTCGGTAACCGCTCCTGCGCGATAATAAATGACCCGCGCTGCAACGCCGCCGCATACGTCGCCACCTGATGACCCCCGGCGAGTTGATCGTACCACCGCTCGGGCGTCCACGTTTTAGACCCCGCGCTCGTAGTTTTCATCTCTTCAAGCAAAACACCTTCCTCATCTAACATCACCCGATCGCACGCCCCCACCACCCACGTTTTCGGGCCGAGCGGGATGTAGAAACCAGCTTCGAGTAGGAGGGTGCGGTAGGCTTGGTCGTGTGCTACGCACTGCTCCACCCATGCATCTACTAACTCCGCGCCCAATTCGGTCGCGGCGGCAGGTAAGCGCTGCGAGGTGATTGCATTGAAGATTTTTTCCGAATTTATTTGAGGTGTTATCATCACGCCCATTCCTCAAGGATGGTCGCCGCAAACACTTCCCGGAAGCGCGGGTCATCGTACTCAATTAATTCGCCATTTTCTGTCCTAATTGCGCCCACATTCGCGTAATCTCTTTGCGCTATAACCTTAGCTGTGTTTTTATCCATCTACTTCTCCTTCCAGCCGCAAGTGCGACACTTCTTACCGTTCCATAACTCACCACACATGGGACAATTTACTCTCACCCTTGCACCGCCTTTTTAACTTTCTCCTTCAAATCGTTGTATAGACCGTAATTGCGTAGCGAATCGGCGCGGTAACTATCTCGCTCTTTCCGCACCGCTGCGCACTGCCCCTGCCAACTCTTCACGTCGTTTTCGAGTTTCTTGACCTTCTCCTTAAACTCAACTTGTTTTTTATCATCTTCAATCGATCTTCTCGAAGCTTCTTCTAAAAGTAAACGAAGCGCCGCAACACTCGCGCCTACTTCGCGCAACTTCCTCTCCGCCTCGTCCTGGCGGACCCACGGGGTTTCTTGTTGGATGAGGCGCGCGGCCCACGAGAAATTGGCAGAGGATAAAACTTCTTGTGGCGCAACACGCAATCGCACGATATAGCGCGAGTCAGGCGGACGGCAGCTTTTCGCGGATAAAACGTAACTTCGTCTATCTTCGCCCACATAATATTCCCCTTCCTGCGGAGGGCGGAATTCGCCGGTGAGTACATACTTGTCCGAAATCTTCGGCGCGACATTGGAGGTGTCGCAGGGGTGTTGGCCGGGGAAGGCGGGGGTTTTTGCGGGCGTGTTGTAACACGAGCGCGGGTCGAAGCTTGAAACTTGTGGCGCGTATTTCTGCGCGGTCTCTCCACAATCGCACTGCTCTGACCAGCCGCGAGAACATATACAGTTTTTATTTGATACGGTGCGGCGCAAGATCCACCTTTTTAACGGAGTCTCACAGTTACCCTCGCAAGGTCCACACAAATAAGGCGGATTGTCGGGCGAACCGTCCATTTTCGAACGTAGCCAATACTCACCTTTCTGCACGACTCGCCACTCCCCCGTCGATTCCCACCCGTCCGGCACCGTGACGCCGAAGGGTTTGAGCACATCACATTCAATAACGGACTCCTCCGATGCCCACTGTGACGCACCGACTTCCGCGTTCCAATCGCGGGAATCCTTCACCCACTCCCCCCTTCTCGCGCGCCGCTTTTCGCCCGTCCGCACAAACAACTGTCCCTCCGGCGCCAGATGTTCAAAGCCGGATAGCGGGGGGAAAGCTTCGATGAGTATGGAACGCGCCGCGTTTGAACTCATAAAATCCGTCCACTCTCCCCAAACATCGCCCGCAGGCGAAAGCCAATAATCACCTTTACTCAACTTACGAAACTCGCCCGATTCCACAAATAGCTTCCCATCGTAGCGGTAAGTTTTAGACACGGCTGTCTCGGCAACTTTCCTCGCCACATTTGTGGCCGGAGACGTTACACCCTTCACAACATCATCAATCTCGCGTACAATTCGACACGGCTGATTACCGGTTTCGCGTTCACTTTGAGCTTTAACAATATAGCCGGGAGTTGTAACATACCAACCGCGTGCTATATAAAACTCCCCGACTCTCGGCACCCTCCACTCCCCCGTCGCCTCATACTTCGCGGGGGGCGTGGGTGGTGTAAGCGGCTCGACATACTCGCGCAGGATTTCGCGCAGGAGAGATAATTTACTTGTGACGCAGCGTGCGGGCCCGCACACTACCCCGCCGGGATCGCTTAACCAAAAATCGCCTTCCTGCAATAACCGGCGAGTGCCCGTACTCACATACTTCTTATCGCCACGCGTGTAAATCTGTTCGAAAGGCCGCAAAATTACCCTCTCAAACGAAGTCGCCCACGGCCCGTGTTTCTGCGCGAACCCACTCTCCGCAACGAACCACTCGTTGTATTGGGGAATACGATACTCGCCTGTCGCGACGAATCTGTACGGCCCCGCACCATCATTCGCAAAATATGTGTAAATTTTCTCTGACATTTTTTCTCTCCAGAAAGTTGTTTTGTTATTTTGAGGAGGCGCTACTCGAACTCTTAAACAACGCAGCACACAACACCGCCAATCCCCACGCTTGCCACACCGTCACATGCGCATGACCGAATATGAGGGTACGGAAGGATTCACTTAGTAGCCTATTTAACAACCACATCACGGGGAGCGAGAAGATAAGACCGAGCATGATAATACTCGCACCAAACACCACCGCCGCGCCCACGATTTTCAAAAAAGTGTCCATTACGATTTCCTCCGATAAAGTTGTGATAGGGGAAGGGTATCAGGATGGTGGGAGGGTGTCAAGTAATATTTTCAAATTTTTTACAGAGCTTAGCCGCAATAGATTTCGGCCCGAGAATCCGTGTTAACGTCATCACGCTTAAAATATCTTCCCGTTCGGGTTTCCAACCTAAACCCAAAGCCTTACTCATACACCGAAGACACTTATCTTGAATAAATAAATCCAGCGACCAACCATGCGGGGGACGTAGACCGCAAAGGGCTGTCGAACCTTTTAACTCGTGAAACTGAGATTTATCTGTGAAAAACGTGTGAAGCTTCCAGCCTGTTTGTCCGGCATCGTAACCCGTTGCCGGTCTGCGCGGATTAGCTTGGGTGGTAAACCATTGTAACGATTTCATTTCAAAATACTACCATACCCCGCCGACCGATTCAACCCCAAAAAGTCTTCACGAAGTCGCCACTCGCAATCGTCCCCGCCAAAACTGGGCGACGCGACACGCTCCACCGCTCCCAACGCTTCCAACTCTTCAAGATTGTACCTAACCGTCCCCTGCGGCACCTTATTACGTTTCGCCAGATCCGCAACCGATATTGTCTCCCCCGCGACCATATGTTCCAATACCACCAACCTGCGCAGCGGCACCGAGTCCCTGGCGACACGTTTCGCAAGTCGCAGGTCATCGTCACATACCTCTCCATTCCACACCGAGGCGTGTGCGCGGACGATGAGCGATAACGACTTGTGAACGCGCCCTGGCTCCTCACATCCCGGCACCTCCACGATCTCCCCGCCCTTCGCGCGGGAGACTTGTGGCCGTAGTGTCGCCACCAGCTCGGCCAACGCCGCAAGTTGCTTGAGTTGCGCCACATTTAAACTGGGGAGAGAAAGTCGCACGCCGGGGGCTGCCACCCTCGAACATACAACCTCCCTCCCCAGTGCTGCGGTCGTCTTCGCAATTTCTTCCTCGTGCCCCTGTTGCTCGCCGGCTTTTACCGCCAGTGCTTCACCGCCCGAACGGGGCCAACGCACCGTGAGAAACCTCTCCCCCATATCTCGTTGCACCGACCACGCCTTTTCCAGCGCCGGGGTACACGCCGCAAGCACAGTAACTTTACCCTTCCAATGGTACTCACCCACACCCGTGCGACGTTTGAACTCCCCATCGTACACCTCGCGCAGTTGCCCCACGATTTCAGCACGGCTTTGGTCGTTCATTGTGAGTATGGTCGTAAAATCCTTGAACATTACAATCCCGTCGCCGCCTTTTGCAATTGCGTCCACAAGCAAGCCTTGTGGCACTGCGGAGTAAAACGAGAGCAAGCTGTGTTGAGTTAACGCGCCTTCAACGAAGGTCTTAGGCACAGCGCTAGCAGATTTGATTAAAAGTGCAGTTTTCCCAGAGCCGGACGGACCTACAAAAAAGCACCAACAGGGTTCTGGTTGATTGGAACGATGCGCGATGACGCACGACAACAGAATTTCCACCGCTTCCAGATCGGGCCGGTAGAACCATTTCTCCGCATGGGCGCAGAACTTGCGCCAGGTTTCGCGGGCGGTTTGTATATGGGAAGGTAAAACGAAATCTTCAATAACGAAGTTGTCAATTTGACAAATGGGAGGCGCGACTATAACGTCCGTGGCAGCGGAGAGATCGGGCATGTTATATAGATGCTGAAAACGGAAGCCGAGTTACTCTACCGGCAAAGCGCTCTCATTTAACTTGCTCCAAAACCACCCTCGCAACTTCCCACATCTCACGTTGCGCACTCCATCGTGACACGCCCACCGCTTACAATCGTAATGGGGCCAGTCCATAATGGTGTAACCTGTTGCGCCCACACACCCACGCAACTCAACAGGACGAATAGAAGGGTTTTCATAGTCTCTCCGTAAGGGCCATATTTCGTTTACAAACTCTTTTCACCGCTTTACAAAGTCCGCGCAGCACCTTGGGAGGCACTGCGCGTTTTTGCTGCGCTGTGTTTTCTACTGCGCGGACAGTTCGATTATTGGCGCGGCGCTCATTAGCTCAATTAGTTTATCCGCTTGGGCCTCGCGCCATTCTTTTCTCGCTGCGGCTGCGTCTGCGGCTGCGAATGCGGCTGCGGCTGCGTCTGCGGCTGCGAATGCGGCTGCGGCTGCGTCTGCGGCTGCGAATGCGGCTGCGGATGCGGCTGCGGATGCGGATGCGTCTGCGAATGCGGCTGCGGATGCGGATGCGTCTACGCGCAACTTGTTCCAACCTTCATATTCGAGTGGATTAATTCCGGTTGCGGCCCACTCTACATACTTGTCAGCGATATCTTGAATTGCCTTTCGCGGTTTTTTCTTTTTGGCAAATTGCAAAACGCCATGTTTCGGATCGGCGAGCATCCACACTGCGAATTGTGGCCATACCATCGAAAGATCGGCGCTGGGTTGAATCGCACCTAAGAATCGCTCCGGCCATTCTTGAGACTTGCCGTTTGAGAGTGACTCGAAAATGCCGTCTTCTAACCGTGCAAGGATTCGCGGGATTCCGAGTTCTACTTCGTAGGCCGCATGGTCGTACTTATGCAACGTGCAGCCGACTGCACAGCCTTTGCCATTCTCCCATCCCGTTCCGTGAATGAGTTCATCCGCGAGACGGTGAGCGCGGATGCGAGCAATGTAAAAATCCTTCGTCTCCTGTTTGCCGTGAAATGCGATTAGTTTTTCCATTTTTGTGCCTCCCAAGCACTTTCATTTTCACTTTCTCACAACTTCAAAAACCTGTCAAGCAAATTCATAACGCACCGCTTAAATCTTAAAATTTTCTAACCGCCGCAGGAAGTCACACGGATATCATATATACCTTGACCTGCATAGGATTATATATAAAACAAACCACTTATCTTAGAATTTGAATTTCGCACTATATATGATATCCTGGTGAAAACCTGTGCGGATTTGTAAAGTTTAATCTTACACGTCCAATTCGGAGCTTTCGAAAAGCTCCTTCTCGAACGCATTTTTATCCACGCACGGGCCGCAAGTACAATCAAGCGAGTGTGGCGATTCGCGTAATTCTTCCCTCGGAAGATCATCTAACAAATCCACCGCCTCACGAAACCCCGGCACTAACCAGCAAGATGCGGACTCGGGCACGCCAAACCACGCGCCATTAAGAAGTGACATGAGTGTGTCAGCATCGCCCCTCGACACCGCACGATCCCATCTTTCAACGGGGTTTTCTTTCTCCCGCTGCGCAATTTCCTCCCGTATAGCCTGACACGCCTGTTCAGCCCTCGGCGCGGTGATGGTCATGGGTGTGGTGTGATGTGACGATCTACTTGCGAATGGGTACCAACTCACCACAAAGTCACGCAGCACTTCTTGAACCTCTCCAACCTTCTCTAACCACTCTTTTGTTGTCATAGCGGCTCTCCTTTTCCAGATTTGAACTTACTTAAAACTAACCCGCCAAGCTCTCTCAAACCCGGCGGGCCGTGTGATGAACGTCGCCCGAATATCTCGCAACATCCGCGCGCGTTTTGTAGGTTATTTGTCGATAGGCGTGGCCCCCTTCGTGTAAAGTGTGTTCAGATACTTCTCCAACTCGCGAACCTTCATGGCGCCTTCTTCAAATGCGCCCTTTCGGCCTAAATAATATTCCAACTCATCGCATGCATCGTCAGCATTTTTCGCGCAACAATCGAAATACCGCGCCAGATCGTCAAGAGTTTTAATTTCGCGTTTCATCGTCCCACCTCGATCCACATATGGCTCGTTGCAAGTGTAATCGGTCTGGCATACCACGCGACTCTGTTCGCAAGTATGACATGTGCCCCCGTAAGTCACGCAACCATCCGTTCGTACATCGTCGCAACCGCTTTCGGTTGAGCATGTACTTGACGTTCCCGCGTATAGTCTGGGCATCGGCGCGATTATTTCTTGTTTCAAGGTTAATTTTCTCAGCATGAAATCTCTCCTCTCTCATCACCACGAAAATACTACGCCGCTTTCCCAACCCCCGCAACACTTTTCTTCAACAGCGCGATAGTGGGGATGGTAGCGCCCAGCAGCTTGATAGCTCGTAACGTCACCTCTCGCACATACTGGGCCTGTGCGTCGGGTGTGTCGCCATGCACCTCCGCCTTGCGGACCAAAATCTGCGCATCCCGCTCGACCGGCGCGACCTTCTCCGCTCGATTCCGAATACGCTTCAACTCTGCCACACGGGCCGTAACGACCTGCGCGACCCAGCTCCGCGCACGTTCCAACTCGCGCACGGGATCTTTCCCACCGTCGCGAGGTGGCGGGCCGACCTTGCGCGCCGCTTTAGTAAATTTACCGTACGGCGCATCCTCGGACTCGCCGGCCAGCGCCACGCCGCCCGCCAACGCCACAGCAAGCACTAACTCGGGCAGCACCTTCCGCGCCATCTCGTACCGTTTGATGAGACGGTCGGCGGTCTTTGCGGACAAACCAGGCACGCGGCGCAAGAATGCCATCCACAGCCCGACCGGCTTGAAGAGTTCGCGCGCTTCCAGTAACACCTCGCCCAGCGCCAACCCTGCGCGGCCAAATTTGTGCATCGCATCGCAGGTGCGTTTGAGTATCGCGGTGGCGCGCAGCTCAAACGCCGGGGGGAGCTTGGCGGGATCTAACACAACCGCGCCTCCCTCATCTTTTGGCAACTCAACCTGCGCGGCACGCCTCTCAACATTGGTCAATTTGACAAGTTCGTTTTTCATAGTGGTAAAACCTCCTATTTACACACCTTGCAATTTACCTGCCGCGTGATTTTAGGGAGAAGTACCTAGGGCTAGTGGTACGTGCGTGCCAAACTTGGCGCGAAACGTGCGCAACTTATCTCCCGGCGTGCTCACCACTTTTAAAAGTAACATTCCAATCACCTCTCGCTTCAGCGCACATACCATTAGGTTTTACGTGGAACCAGTAAACCTTATTATGGTCTACCGATGTATAAGGCGATATATACGGCACGGTAGCTAAACCGCAATTTTCACATGTGAATTGTTTTGTCATACCGTCACCGCCTCCCCCTACTATGCGCACCCCACACGACCGTCGCGCGGTTGACTTTCCCCGATAGCGTGGCGCACAGCGAAAAGTATACGGCTAGCGCCAGGAGGATAATAATGATTTTTGTTCTCGTTTTCATTTCGCACCTCGTTTGTGAGTCGCCTCAAATTCAGCATCGGTTTGTTCAATAAAACGTGTATTTGAATAGCCGTCCAGAGATACTTTACATTCCCCGGCATAATTATTTGGAATAGTGCTAATTGATTCGACTCTTGCACCACGTTCATCGCGTAAACCAACAGTGATATTTACAATACCTAGCGGTGTCTCGATATGTAAAACACCCGATTTTAAAGATATCCTCTTCATTTTATTTCTCCTTTCGAATTTATACTACCGACAAACTTCCTCGCGCCGTTCGGGTGCGCCACATCCAACGCACGTGTCATACCACTGAGAAAATACCACACCTCCGTCGTGTTGGCATCAGTAAGCAACGTCACATCCTCCAACCGGCACGAACATGTCGCGCTTTCGTATACACGCGCCGCGCACCTCTCCCCATGCGTCACATGCCGGGACCACACAACCCACGACTGGCGGCGCGGCTTGGCGGCGTGTAACTTCAAATCCACGCACCAATGCTTGCACCCGCACCCGCACACCCTGCCCCAACTCGCGCCTCTCCCACCCTCGCGCACGATCTTGTGCTCCCGGCGCTCGTGCCCGCAACTCGCACACTTGAAATAATCCTGCTCGGCTTTGGCAACTGGGGCGTGTTGTGGCGTAAGACGTAACACTAGCTCGTGCCGGATATTCAAGTAGGAAATTTGCGCGAGGAGAGTATTTTTGGTGATCATATTTTCCTGCGTTTCTTCTTGTTAATCTCTGACATCAATAGCTCAACCTCCCGCCGTTGTTCCAGCGTTAAAAGTTCATTCGCCTGATAGACAGAAATTGATAGATCTTTCTCAATGACCTTAATTATCCTTTTCAAATCGCGCGCAGATGCATTTTTAATCTGCTGCGCGTATTTCTTAAAACGTTCTATATCAGCAACCGTTGAAATTTTCACCTCTCCTCCTTTTTAGTAATCATACTTCTCAAAAACCCCTTTTCTTCGTTGGTAAAGCTTGTTGCTTCATCGCTCGCGCCGTGAAGACCCTTATGCCCATCTTGCGCGCCTCTTGTTACACTCGCGGTTATTTTAAAAGGATTATCCTCTGCATTGACCTCAACATCCCATACCCGCACCTCCAACACCTCTGGCGCATCATATAAACACGCTTCTGCCAGCACCTCACATACTGGCGCGCAACGTCCCGCGCTACTCTCTCACCGCACAAAAATTCTGAGTCAGAGAGTAGGAATGGGGATACTACGCCGCGTTTAATTTCTCGCAAAGACTATCAATATCTTCCGTGCCCAACGGAGCCACATCTTGGAAGTGCATGGGCCAGATCGCACGTATCGTGTCCGCGTCCACATCTTCGTAGCGGCTCTGCCACATTCGTAATGCCGCTAACACCGTCGCCCGCTCCTCCGCGTCCAGTTGTAAAGTTTTCATTGTGGTTGTCATGGTAAAAATCTCCTATTTTTGAATTTTTAACACAGCCATTTCTGCACTAACGCATACCCGCCATCGCTATGCGGCTCACCCTTCTGCACATCCAACTTGGGATTTGGCCATCCGCCTTTGCCCTTGCACGTTGGGCATTGGCGTTTTTTATCTTCCCCGGAATCAATCGACTCTTGTTCATATACAACATGCGTCCGAAGCTCCCTGTCCCAAAAACACGATGATCCGGTATTGGGACCATTGGGATTGTACACGCGCGTACCCTCGCACCGCACCGTGCGCCGGTAATTGCGATGATCATTACTCGGGCAGTTCTCGCCCAAGCAACGGAAATCTGGAAACAACACTCGCCCGAGCAAGTACACGGCCTGAAAACCCATATCCATCCCGCACCCACCCATGACCACTCCTTCATGCTTGCGCGAATACCTTGCGCCAATGGCTTCCGCCACGCGCCGAGTGATCCGTAGCGGAGTGTTATCTTTAATCAGGTACACGTCTAACACCCGCGACATACCACTCCGCGAGACGTGGATCATTTTCGTATACACGGTGTCGCCAGGTTGTACGATCTTGCGCAGCTCGTTAATACTCTCTTGTTTCTTGTCATTTTTACTTGTCATGGTCACTCGCCTCCTTTGGCGGACTCACGTTGTTTTTGAAAACTCAAACTACTCCCGCACATCTACCGGCATCACTTCCAATACCAGCTCTGCTTCTACCACCCTCCGGTAATTCGCGTCTGGTTCACAAATACTCCCCAGCGACGCCAGTACTTTACTTTGCTGGGCATCCCACAACAAGCAACACAGCGACTCGTGCCCCCATTTGCCATTCGTAAATGAGCGAGTTATCTGCCGCGTATCTCTCTGCTTTCGCCAGCATCTCCGCGCATCTCTTCCGACCTTGTTCACGCGTTTCGGCACTGGGCTTCCACGAATACCCCGCGTGATCGTAGAAGAATTGTACTTGCGCATCCCGCACCACGACACGGTGCGCTTTGCGTGATTGTTTCTTAATCGCGGCTTTGCGAGAACGGCCAATATTATTTTTCATCGGACACCTCCGCATAGGCCGATTCGATGCGTTTATTGCAATGCGCGCAATAAAGATCAGGATCTTCCCAATTGATATCGCGCCCAGCAAGTTCCCAACCGTCGTGTGATCCTGTAAGGGTGGATTCTTTGATTTGAACATATTCCTTAGTCACGCAGGACGGGCAGAGCACCTCTCCATCGTTACAAACATAATAAATCGGGTATCCACCCGGCCATGCGTAGGAATCCGCTGTTCCATTCGGAACAATTGCTTCTAACTCTCTGAGTGTCATAAGCGTTACCTCGTTTTTCAATCCAGCAGTAGGGTGCTAGCCAAGTTTTATAGCGTCACTTTCCCGGCAAGCTCCGAGCTGATCTGCCCACACTTCGAAAGCGAATCGACAAAATCACAAAATGCCGTGCGTGTATCTGTGTTGTGCATCTTACCATTCTTCACTTCACTATCGTATCGAGCAAAAATACTCCCGCGTTATCCTTATGGTCCTCGCCTTGCGAATCGCGCAAGATCGTGACCACGCACGAGACGTTCTTAACTTTCTCCGCAAAGGCCACCGCGTAACCACGTGCGGGGAAAATTGGGCTTTCGAGCTGTACCTGGGTACGCTTGCGCCAGTAGACCACTTTGAATAGCGGCATGGTTCTCTCCTCAAAATTACGCGACCAAACTCTCCCAAAGCCTATCCGGCAAGGCACTGTTACGTCTCGCTGCAAAGATCGACACGCCACAATCGCGGCACATATCGACCTTGTCAGATAACGAAAGACCGCTCCAAAACTCCATCGCGCGTTCATATTCGAGGTTGGAAAAATGCGATTCGTTCAAAATCGGGTAGCTATTCGCGCGTTCACACAGTTCCTTCGCCAGTTCAATTGCCGCCACGTTGGAATCGTGTATAGCAATCCACTCTACCCAACCAACCGCCCAGTGATTTTCGCACACAATCTGAACGCTCAAGCAATCATCTAGCTGCTCAAGCATCTCAACCGACAATTCATGACGCGGCGCATCTTCGGCAAGTTTTAACAATGCCGCCGATGCGACTTGAAAGTTACTCTCCTCTAACACGTCGCTATCTCGTGACCGTCCAAACCCCGCGCTATGCCAGCCTTCCCAAGTCAAGCCGGCGTAATTTTGTGGAACTCGATATGGTTTGCACTCGTGTGACATATATTTCCTCTCCTCCGCTAAAACTCAATAAACAAACTATCAAACTCAATCACAGCAGGAATTTTCCTCCGCCACTGTTTCGCAATATATGCACCGTCACGCGCCGGCACGACTTCCAGATACTTACAACCCCCACCTTTCGGGAGCTGATCGACGTTGCGAATTACAAGGTCGGGAGTGTATTTGATGATTGTCATTTCGCTATTTCCTCCGCGACCATAATTCTCATGCAAACTTGCGCTAGGAAATTGCGGCAGGTTAAGAAAAATCCCGTTTCATCATAATCTGTCGCGGGATCTAGCGCGAACTGTAAATCATTCGAGGTGAAGATTTGGTCAGTTTGCAAGTGTTCAAGCTGCTCGTGTGTTGACATAAAATTTCTCTCCTCTAACTCTCTGGCGTGTAACTTGCATTAACCACGAAAAACGGCTCTGACCTACGCGATTCCCGCCACTCGCGCAACGTTACCGGGCGCAACTCTGGCCGTTGCTCATCGTACTTTGCGCCGGCATCTCGTAAATAGCCGATCCATTGCTAAGGGTGTAAAAATATGGCTTGCGGTTCGCTAGGCAATACCCGCAAGTGAAATTATACGTGCATTTACACTCGATATTTTTAGCCATTTGATTCTCCTTTGAAATCACTCGAAAAACTAGTCGTACATCGAACGTGTTGACGGCACATGACCATCTGCCCACTCTTGTGCCTCTTCGCGTGTCTTCCACGGAACGCGACAAATACCCACCTCGCCAGTGTGAGGATTGCGCACGGTCCAGCCTTGCGAGACTATCTGCCAGCCGTCTGCGAGACGTTCTGCCTCGCTACGCCACGGCAATGCCCCGTATATACTCACCTTGCGCCCGGACGCACTCTGCCAAACTCGCGATTCGATTACTTCGTATTTCTGCGTGTTAGTCATTGCCAGTCTCCTCCGCGCAAGAGTTACACAGATAATAATCGGGATTCTCATTGTGTGTCGGCACATTAGCACTGCATACGACGTGCGTAATCTCCGCACCGCAATTCTCACAGTTAACAATATCTTCATGAATCATAGTGGTCTCTCTTCTAACTCCTCTGATTATCCAGCTAACTAACTAACTAACTAACCATACTATCGCACAACACCAAAATCCTGTCAAGGGAAATCGTAACGCTAGTGAAAGAAAGTATTTCCATGAATTTTGCGCGTGTAAGTTGTTGAGAAATATACTATGTATTTTTCACACACTCGCGCATTTCCCAAACTAACCGAACGCTCGTTCGGTAGTACTAGTTAGTTAGTAGTGTCGCTACTAACTGAACGGTTAATTAACTTGCTAAGCTTGTCAAAATGACAAACTTCAGGTCCGTCAGGTCCGTCGGTGATGCGCGAGACCGTTCGACCGTTCGAGCCAGGTTCGAGCTAACCGCCCCGCGCAACTCCCCGCGTCTCAGTCACTTACGCCATCACTCCCTGCTCCCCCGATCTGGTTTGGCCGGCGCAATTTTCCTGGCGCCCCTAACCAGGTCGGCATGGCGGGGGGAGGTCGCGCAACGCGGGGGTGGTTTTTGGGGGAAGAGTCTAAGTTAGTTGCGCGGGAGCGGTAAGTTTTGGAGGGTGGTTAGTTAAGATTATTAAGTAGAATGTCGAGTCAACCAACGTGTCATAAAGCGGTCGCGCCTAGCCCAATTTTCTAACTCGTTGAAAATAAATAGCGGCTAAACCTGGCTACCCGCGTGGCTAATGGCTAGGAGTAGTAGTGCTATCGGTGGGGGCTATATGACGGCTACATGTATTATTTCTCGCGCAGGCTCCGCACGATTTTAGCGAAGGAAATACGTTAGTTTAGTTATGTGTAGAAGTGTAAAGTTAGGTTAAGGCGGTGATACTCAAAATTCCCTTCGTAAAGCTTTGTAAAGACCGCTCGAAAATACTACGACTTTTATTAAACTTTACAATACTTAACCGCAGGAAATCACACTGAGGAGTTATATCGTCAAGCATAGCAATATTATATAAACAAACACTTTATTTCTCTTTTCTTCTCTTACGTGTATTATGTCTTCAGTGTGAAATCCTGTGCGGATTAGTAGATTTTAAGATTTCGTAGTGTCTAGCACTTACATTTCTTTACGATTTGTCAAAATGACAAATTCCGTCACGAAAATTACCTTGACGCACATATTTACACTATGCTACCGTGGTATTTATGTCCCCGCAATATTGGAAAGTCGCCCAGTACCGCCCGCTTGATCTCGAAACGTTCAAGCGCCGTTTTGAGCAGAAGTATGCGGTGGATGAGGCGACGGGGTGTTGGGTGTGGCAGGGGACGCGGAATAAACGCGGGCAAGGGTTGATGAGTGATGGGGTGCGGCAGCAGAAGGCGCATAAGTTGGCGTATTTATATTTCGTGTGTGGTGAGATACCACCGATGCACTACGTCGCTCAAACGTGTAAAAACGTGGCGTGCGTGAATCCGGCGCATTTGACCGTGCGGAGGGCTGGCGCGGCGTCGAAGGAGGGTAATTCACCGTTTGCGCAGAATGCTCGTAAGACGCATTGTATTCACGGGCATGAATTCACAGAGGCGAATACGATTGTGTATCGGGGTCGGCGGCGGTGCGGGACGTGTCAGGATAGGCGGCGTAAGAGGCCCAAGCATACCGACGAGCGCAAGTTGCTGGAAGATGTAAGACGACGCTTTTCGGATGTCGAAATTGCGAAGAGGGTGTGGGAGGAGAGAGACGATGATTTATAAACCCCCGAAGTGGTCGGAGATAATTACCGTTACACCAGTTGCGAAGAATAATATTTGTCGGTCTATGGCGATTTGGTTGGAGGTGCTGGGGCCGGGGTTAGAGGCGCTAGATCCATACCAACGCCACCATGTATTGAGGCTCACGATGGAAGTGATGCTCGACACGTATCTTGGCGCGTTGCAATCCATCGCGGACTCGGCGCAGAGAAGTGCGCAAGAGACGTTGATGATGTCAACGGCGGTGAGATTGGTGGTGACGGAGTGAGTAAAGGCGTATGGTATAACGAAAACGATCCCTTCGCGGCGGCGTGGTTGAGCGAGCTTATCAAAGAGGGTGTAATTGCAAAAGGAGATGTGGATGAGCGAGATATTCAAGATGTCAGACCCGATGAGTTGCGAGACTACACACAATGGCACCTCTTTGCTGGAATCGGGTGCTGGAGCTATGCCTTGCGATGCGAAGGTTGGTCAGACGATCGACCCGTCCTCACCGTCTCCTGTCCTTGCCAACCTTACAGCGCGGCAGGCAAAGGAGCAGGGTTTACTGACGAGCGACACCTATGGCCGGCAGCCTTCCACATTATCAGCGGACTTCGCGACAAGGTGCCATGCGTTTTTGGCGAGCAGGTTAGCAAAGCTGTCGGATTCGGCTGGAGCGATCTTGTGGAAAATGACTTGGAAGGAATCGGTTACGCCTTCTGGAAGGAAGTTTTTCCGGCTTGCAGCGTCGGCGCGTGGCACAAGAGGGAGAGGCTGTACTTCGTGGCTCACGACCAAGGTACAGAATCACAAGGCCAGCGGGCCGAGCAGGACGGGCGACAAAGTAGACCTGCAAACGGCTGCGGAACTATCCGGCTGGCCCACTCCGAACGCCTTACCGCCGAACCGGGGCGGACTCCAATCGAGTCCAGAGAAAGCGATGGAGCGGCGGGCGCAGGGTCATCAATTGAATCTGGACGATGCGGCGACACTGGCCAGTTGGTGCAGCCCCACAGCCCAAGACCACAGCCTGGGAGGACAGCCACCGAGGGAATGGGATACGGGAGTGCCGTTGACGCAACAGGCGGCGATGACAAGTTGGGCGACTCCAGCCCAGCGCGACTTCAAGAGCGAGAGCGCCACGGACGAATTCAACGAGAAGAGGTTCAGTCATCCGAGAGGCAAGCCGTTGAGTGCGGAAGCGACGCTGGCCGGGTGGATGACGCCAGTGGTCCCGAACGGCGGCCGCAAACCCAAGGGCGGAACGATGACGGCAACTGGCCAGACTACGGACGGCAAGAAAAGACAAGTGGACAACGACTTCTTAGCGCAACTAGCGAATTGGACGACTCCGAGCGCATCCGAGCGGAGCGGGCAGGGAGAGAAGAACAAGTCGCTGATGCAAGATGCTCGATTGACAACCCCTGGTCCGACCCCCTCTGGCTCCCATGCAGAGACGGAAAGTACCGGCCAGTCGAACGCGTCATTCCGAGGACAGTTGAATCCAGCGTTGAGCCGCTGGCTTCAGGGACTGCCAGAGATTTGGGATATCACTGCGTTACGGGTGAAACTGGAGAAGAAGCGTGGATCATCGGGCCGCTCATTGAGAAAGGCAAAGCAAGGGTCGGGAGATTGAGGGGGTATGGGAATTCTCTCTGTGCCCCGCAGGCGCAAATTTTCATCGAATCCTATCTCGCGGCGCTTGACACCGGCCCGCCCGTTGTGTAGAATGTGCAAGTCGGTCGGTCGAGGAGAGAAAATGACACACGAGGAATTTTACTTCTTAAAGCTCGCGGAGGAGTGCGCGGAGGTGGCGCAGCGCGCGTCGAAGCTGTTGCAGTTTGGGCCGGACGAGGTGCAGGAGGGGCAGGGAGAGAATAACCTACAACGGCTTCGCGGTGAGCTAAACGATCTGCTTTCGATTGTTGAGATTCTGGAGAGTGAGTACGATTTGCCCCGCCCTTCCGAAGAAGAGATGGTCGTGCATTATCTTGCGAAACGCGAGAAGCTGGCGAAGTACTTGGCGCTGTCTGAGAAACTTGGAAGGGTGAAATAACGTGCCACGCATCGCGTTAGAAACGTGCAAGGCGTGCGGAGGGAAGTATGAGGGGAGCGGCGTGGGGAATTTGTGCGAGAAATGCTATGCTAAGACTGTGCCGGCGCAATTTCGCGTATCGGTGAAAAAGGAGACGAAAATAAAATGAGCTTCGATTTTATGAAATCTTACGACGGCCCGGTGGTGGAGGGCGCGGAGGAGTTGGAGGTCGTGTATGCGGCGGATCAACCACAGTATAATCCGCTGCGAGTGTTGCGCACAAATACTGCGGAGGGTGCGGTGCTATCGCGGTGGACGTTGACGGATGTGCAGCGCGATATGGTGGCGGGCGGCGGGGATATTTATTTGGAGTTATTAACGTTCGGCGCACCTTTACAACCGATACGAATGGCGGTGGGGAGGGATGTGAGTTTTTCTGACCTTGCGCGAGCGAGATTTCCCGAGTTGTGGAGGAAGCGCATGGATGGTATAACTGTGCCCGATGCTACGGGAGATTCACAGTTTCATGAAATGTCAGATTCGTTACTTACGCCGGGATCGTCAGAAGTCGAAGATCGCGCGGTCGGTAACAACCACGAACAGGATGGTGCGTGATGGCGTTTTATTATGCGATAGCCGCGATTTGGGCAGTGGTTTTCTATATCCTCTGGTGGTCCCTCGCCGGTCGCGAGTGGTGGGAGTTGAAGTATCGCGAGAGCGGCCTGGTCGCGCCACATGTTATCGCATGGCGTTTGTTGTGGTTCGTGCCCGTATACACCGTGGTGGGTTTATTCGTCGCATTGTTATTCTTACAAGGCGGTTTGGAACCTGCGAGGAGAATGGCGAGGGAAATATGGTGATTTTGAGAATTTGGCATGGCGTGCGGCATGATGATGCGATGGTGACGGAGGTGAGTGAGGGGATTGAGTCGCGCGAGGCTGCGTTAGCGGTGATCGATCGGATGGTAAAGACGGGATTTTTTGTCCACCGCGAGGACGATAAAACGGTGGTTGTGCCGTGGGCGAAGGTGAATTATTTAGAGATAATCGAAACGGACGATGAAAGATAACCCTCCCGTTTAACTGGCATCTAAACTAACACCGGCCCGTTTTACTTACGACGCGCCAGGATAAGTTCGCGGCATCTCTCCCCGCGAGCAGAGTGGGCGGTTGAGCGGTGACGTTCCCGCCCACAAGTTTTCGTAGTTTAAGTTACTGAGAGGAGACGGTAAAAGCTTGAGTGTTTCAATAAGGAGTAGCGGTAGTGACGCGATTCGTAGAAATACTGTCGGGCCTGTTCACAGCTTAACACGCTATGCGCATAGTGAAGCTCCTTTAAATTTTTAAAAGAAACGCCCGACTATGAACCCTCGGGAGTGTGTCGGGCGGGACGTTTAGTGTAACGGAAGCACACGCCCGATGGAGGGTGGAGAGCGGTTCGACTCCGTAACGTCTACCAAGTTTTTTAACGAGCACTTGCCTATCTCGTTAAAATAGGCCAACGGCGATATGGCCAAAGTCCGGTATGGCGTCGGTAAATTTCTCTTAGGTCTTTAGGGATGATGAGAAAAAGTCGCCTCGATTTTTATGTCGCAAAACTTGACACTACTACGTATTACCACTAAAAACTTCTGCTGCGGCGCATTCGTGGACTCGCACGGTACGATTCGTAAGACCGCGCCGTTGTTGTGGAAATTTCGCGGACAGCCCCGGCGTAATTTAGAGCGGTGGATCGCCACGCTGGGCGGTACAATCGAAACCCTCCCCGACTAAAAACCTCCCGCTGATAAAATAGTGTTAGGCCACGCTTCGCGCCGTTTTATAATGCCCGGTACTGCTCTTATCGAAACACTTAAAAATGTCGTCTATGCGACGGATTGCGAGCATCCCGACCGTTCGCACTATGCGAACGGTAAGTGCCGCCCATGTTATCGTGCCGGTCGGAAAGCGGAGCAGCTTGCGAAGGAATTGGAGCGCACAAAGTCGGGCGAGGCTAGCGAAGAGAAAGCTGCCGCGAAATTGAAATTAACTTGGGACCAAGATCCCGAGTTGAAGGAGAAGTTTGGGCGGATAATGTGGGGATGGTTGGAAGGCGCGGAGGTTGAGGAGATTTGGGTAGAGAAGGATGGGGAGAGAAGGCGGGATTTTCAGACCGAGGCGCGGCTGGCTGAGATTAACCAGCGTAAGGCCGATAAAGCTGCCACGGTACTCGCGAAAGGCTATGTGACGGAGAAGGTCGAGGAGGTCAAACCCCAGCCTCTCCCGATTGGGGCGAGTGTGGATATGAGCGGGTGGGGGTTGGTTGGCGGGGAGGAAAATTTTAACGAGGACGGTGACGGTGATGACGAAGAATAGTTTTAGGCCGCGAGGTGGTGGGGGTGCGCAGGGAACGTTGGGAGTTGGAGCGGGTGCGCCAAAGCCTCCCACGGGTGATGAAGGAGGGGGAAATATTTTGGGTGGGTTAGGAAGTGGTGGTGGGTTGACTTTACCCGGCCCGAATCTTATGGGGCTGCCGGCGTTGAGTGGTGGTGGCGGCGCAACTACCGCGTCTGGCATTATGCCTCCGTTACAAAAACCGCCCGAGGGTGCGCCGGGTGTGATGCCGCCGTTGGGTGCGCCGCCCGCGCCATCGTTAACTGGTGGTTCAGCGCAAGATCAAGTTAACGCGGCTTTTAACCCCCCGCAGTTCGATGTGAATCAGTCTGGTATACCTGGCTTACAGGGTCTCGCGGGTGGTGGGGTGTTGAGGCAAAAAGGCGTGCCGCAGATTCCGTCGTTGTGAGTTTAGTGCGCCGTAAGACCTCCAACATCACTGCGATAAAATAAAAGAGACGAAATACTTCACGCGGCGACGGTCGCAGGGTTTAATGCCCGAAAGGAATTCGAATTTCATGAAAAATTTTCTCAGCAAGTTTCTCCTGATCGTTGCCGGGTTGTTCGGCGCGACAACGTTCGGTCATGCACAAGGTAGCTGTATATTCTTCCCACTCCCTGGCGAGTATCAGAACCAGCCTAATGCGACGAACGTGTATCGGGTGGCGAGCGGTATCAATGCTAGCGGCACACCCGTCACAACCACGCCTATCTCAACCGACTCCACGCTTGCGACGACCGTGACACAACCCGCGAACGTTCCTCAGTCCGGTTCCGCGTTGCAAATCTGCGCCCCAGCCGGCCCGTATACGATTCAGTTTAATACTTCGAACGTAGGTGGGGGATTTTTTAACTATAACTTCATCATCCCCGCAGACGCGACGAAGACTGTGGCGAGCGTATTTAAGGTGGTGGATGGCACCGATAACACAAAAGTTATCGTATTTCAAAGCTCTGGCGCCACGACCGCGACAACTCTCACCCTCGCGGATAGCTCCACTGTCAATCGCACGCTGACCTTCCCCGATGCGACCGACACGTTGGTAGGTAAGGCCACGACCGATACGTTGACGAATAAGACTCTGACTTCGCCCGTTATCGCGACGGGACTTACTGCGTCTGGCTCGGCTGCCAACGATTTTAGCGGCTCGACTGGCGCGTTTAAGCCTAGCACCGGCACCTTTACCTTCCAAGCTACTGCGGTGGCTGCGTCGGCTGGCGCGAATAACTTTGATCTTTCCGCTAGCTCGGGAACGTTTAAGACGACAACTGGCGTGGGTACGTTTGGTGGATCGTCTAACTCCTTCTCCGGAGCGGTGACAATTACTCCGACCGCCTCGTTGACGTTAGGCACGGCTGGCTCAGCCGTGGGACAGGCAATTTTCAACAACGCCACCTCTGGCACTATTACCCTCGCCCCGCCCACCGGCGCGTTGGGCAGCGTGACTGCGCAGCTCCCCGACACTACGGGTGGAATGCCGGTTGTGATTAACTGCGGTGCGGTGGCTGCGGCTGGTGCGTGTGCCAATACGAATACCAACGGCACGGCGCATATTTTCTACGGGCTATTCACGTTGTCCGGTAACTCCTCGCTGGCAACCGGACTCTCCCCCGCCTTTACCTCTACCACCTCCTTCGCGTGTAACGGAACTACATCCACCGGCACTGCCGCGACGATCAAAATCGCCAACACCTCCGCTTCTACGATCACCATCACTAATCCGGGTGGCGGTGCGACGGATACGGTGAGTGTTATCTGCATCGGGAATTAAGACACGCCACCCAAAAGAGTGTGTAGAAGAAGGGCCGTTTGAAACGCGGCCCTTTTTCATTTCCCCACACCACCTCGCGATAAAATAGAGCTAGATGCCCGCAACGTCTTCCAAATTAAAACTCACCGGCTCTCAAAGCGTCTTCCTCGACTTTCCTCGACCTGGCCAGTGCGATAAGCAATATAACGTTTATCAGCAGATGGTGGTGGGAGGATGGGCGAGCGGTAAGTCTTGGTCGGGTATTCAGAAGATTCTCTACCTCTCCGCGCTATTCCCCGGCAACGAATGTATGATCTGCCGCTTGCACGGCGCGGATCTTGAGAAGACCGTGATACCGGAGTTTTTTAAGCAATGTCCTCCGGGGTGGGTGCGGAAGATTCGTAATCGCGATCGTTCAAATATGATCGTGCATTTCGTGAACGGCAGTATCTTATACTTCCAGCATATTCGAGACGCAGCACAGAAAGGCACTAAGACACGTATCACGGGACATAACTTGGGCGCGTTTCTTGTTGAGCAGGCGGAGGAAATATCCCGCGAAGAGTGGATGGCGCTTTGCGGTCGGTTGCGCAATACACGGGCGAAGGTGCGGTTCGCGCTTGGCAATGCTAACCCTGCGGGGCGAGATTGGATTCAGCAGGATTTTTTCCCGAATTGGAAGGCGCTTGATCCCCGGCGCGGTGTGTATTTCCGCACGTATGTGAAGGGGAACCGAATCGGGATACACGTTGATTCCGAAGAAAATCGCGTTTCCAATGGCGGTTTCGTAGACGATGCATTTTACGATAACGTAATCGCGAATTCCACGCAGGAATTTGTGGACCGTTATGTACATGCGAGCTTTGCCGATTTTACTGGGAAAGTTTATAAAGAATTTTCTGAAACCTCGGTACATAATATTGAGCCTCTGCCGCGCATACCGGACGGGTGGGAGTGTATTGGCGGGATTGATGTGGGCGGGGCGTGCGCGTGGTCGGTGTTGAAGGTGTACGTTGATAATGCGAAGAATTTAATCGTGGCAGGGGAGTTTGATAAGGCAACGCCGCTCGTAACGGATGTGGCGATGTGGATTAAGGCGAATATGCCGTGGGACGATCCCCGGACGACGTTTATAATTGACCCGGAGAATAAAGTCGCAAGCGCCGATCTTGCTGAATTTGGAATCTATACGCGACCGGCGTGGAAGGGCGTGATTACGAATATCCAGCGCGTTTCGGGGTATTTGCATTGTGTGAAAGGCCGGCGCGCGCCACAATGGTTACACGATTACGATCCTGAACACGCGGCGAGGTGCGAGCGCGATGGCACGCCGCGTTTATTCGTGTATAGCGCCTGTACAACCTTCCGTAAAGAACACGACTCGGTGGTGTGGGACGATAAGCGCGTTAATCAGATTAAGAAAACGAAGACGGAACGCTACGATTCGGTGGATTGTGCGCAGTATATCGTGGCCACCCGGCCCGAGGCAAGGGAGTTGGCCGCGACGGAAGACCCCCGTATTGTGGAGATGCGCAAGGTGTCACCCCTCGCAGCACGGGAAATGCTAGAGGAACAACGTCTTATCGCGCAAATTAAAGCGCGGCAGGAGGGGCGTGGCACGGCGGAGATGTTTTGCGATTTTGACGATGGTGGGGGCGCGAGACAGTACGCAGAGGTGCCGTATTATGATTAGCGCGTTTTTACTGCGATAAAATATATCTAGTAGCGAGTTTCGAATTATGGCGAAAAAATCGGCAAAATTGGGTAAAAATCGCACCAAGCGGGGAAGACCACGTAAAGAAGTGTTCTTACAGGTCTCCCAGCGCGAATACGACTCGTGGCTCGCGCAAATCGAGCACTGGCAGGGGATGTTTGAGCGTGAGCAGCGCCGTGCTGATGCGCTGGTGGATCAGGTTTTAGTGGAGGGTGGGCGTGCGCCGGTTTCACACGTTGAGAATCGTGCTGGTACGGTCGATATGCAAAAAGCGGCGCGGGAAATGTTCGAGCAGATGAACGTGGCGATGTCGGATGGGGATGGGAGTGATTTTATCGATGAGAACGATATGGTGCGGATTGCGCCGGATGCCGTAGCGGCCCTTGGGGGTAAGTGATGGCGGATATGATGAGTGCGGCGCTTGGGGCGTTGAGCGGTGGAGTAGGCGGTGCGGATAGCGGCGTGCCGGGGATTTCTGGCAGCACGGTCAAACCTCCCGCACCCGACCCGTATGAACTTTCGAAGGACAATAAGAAAGCCGCGTCGGATTTAATTGACAAGTATTTGAAAGTCAACGCTGCGACTCGCACGTCTTTCGAGTGGGGGTGGTTTCGAAATTTATGTTTACTCGCGGGCGCGCACGATATTGTGAAGTTGCAGGGCCAGGTAAAAGTGCGCCCGATGCCCCGATATTACTCTCGCGTCTATACGAATAAAATCGCTGAGAAACACTCGCAACTTCTCTCCGCATTAATGACGGGCCGCGTACCGATCAAACACTCCCCCGCGACCGATGATGATAAGGCGCGTGGCACGGCGGAGGTGGCGGAGCGCGTACGCGAGGTAATTTACGCCGAAGCAAAACTCGATTATAAGGAAAATGAAGCGGGAAGTTGGTTCTGGGCCACGGGTAATGTATTTATGCACCCGTATTATTCGTATGATGAGCGGCATGGCACTACGGAAGTTCCAAAGTTAGAGTGTCCGACGTGTAAGGAGACGTTTAGCACAAGTGAAGTTGAAGAACCGGGTGTTGAGGATGAACAGGACGAGCAAGCCGCGTCTCCTCCCGCGCCAAACTGCCCAACTTGTGCCGCGCAGGGCGTAGCCTCACCGCTCGGTCCGTCCGAAGAAGTAGATCTTCTTCCAATCGGCGCACTATGCGCGGATGTGCTTTCGCCGTTCGAAATACGTGGTGATTTGCGGATTCGTGACGTGCGAGATTGGAACTGGTTTATCCGTGTGAGACGGTACGATTTATCTTACGCACAGGAGACGCTGGGTTATAAGGGTGGCGAGGAGGATAATGTCGATACCGGTAACACGCTTTCGCAACACTACCTTGATGTGATTGCGGCGCTTAACGAGCAATTCAATCCGCAAGGAGGTTTTGGCGGGTTAGGAAGCACGAATCAGGGTTCGCAGAAAGTGCCGAAAGTTACCGCATATGAGCTTTATATGCTGCCGAACGCGCAGTTTCCGCAGGGACTTTGCGTGGTACGAATTGGCAAGGAAGCGTCGAACGTTACACAAATAGTGCCGTTAGATTCTGAATATGGCGCGGGTGTGAAGAAGGGTAAGAAATTTCTCCCGCTCGTGCATGGTCGCGCCGAGACATTATGCGGGCGGATGTGGGGGAAGACTCCGCTTGATGATGTGGTGCCGTTACAGTATTTTCGCAATCGTGTGGAACGTGCGCTTGATACTGAATATAAGCGGATGGTCAATTCACTGTGGATGAATCCCAAGGGATCGGGCGTTGATAACTTCACCGGCGAAGGCGGCCAAGTAATGACGTATAACCCGATGGTGTTGGGAGGTACGGCGGTTGCGAAGCCCGAGAGATTAGTGCCGCAACTTCAATATCTTCAGTATTACATTGAGTTTCTAAAATATCTTGACGATCAGATTGAACGAGTATCACTCACATATTTTCTTGCTGGGGGCCAAGCGCCGGCTGGGGTAGACGCCGCTAGCGCGTTGAATTTACTCGATCAGCGTAGTAAGCGCGCACTCTCACCAGCTACCCGCGAATGGGCGAAGATGTGGTTGCAGCTTGATGAGATGATGTTGGAGCTGGCGAGAAAGCACTGGGGCGATCGTCGTATCAATGTAGCGACTGGTAAAAATACGGCGTGGGAAGTCCAGTCGTTTATGGCGTCCGATTTAGTGGGCGCAATTACGATGGAGATTGATTATGAGGCGCTATTTCCCAAGTCTGAAGCCACCACGCACGCGATGATTACGCAACTCATTCAGGGCGGCGTTATTAATCCGCAAGACCCCGAACAGAAGTATGAAGTATTACGAGTGTTCGGATTCTTAAAAATGCAGGGCGATGTGAACGATCATACGAAGGTGGCGCAGCGCGAGAACGATGAGTATATGAAGTCGATTCAGACAGGCGCGCCTAAGTTACCCCAGATGATACCGATGGTTGATAATTCAATGATTCACATTAAGGAGCATATCAAGCTGGGCACAACACAGGAGTTTCGCGCGTTGCCGCCACAGCTACAACAGCCGATGTTGGAGCACATACAGGCGCATTTTGTGGAGGAGGGACAGAAGCGTGCGTTGTTGGCAGAGATGCAAGTCAACCCTGATGCGCCAGGAGCGACCGATATTACAGGAGCGGATGCACAGGCCGCGTTGGGTGGTGCGAGCCAGGTGATACAGGCGGCGCAGCAAGGTGGCGCAAGTGCGCAACAGTCTCCAAATGGGTCGGGGCGGGTGGGGAATCAAGTGGGGAGTCGGACGCCGAAGGGTACGACAGGAAACGGGCCGAATCAAGCTGCGGCGACACAAGCGCGGCAGAAACAGGTTATGACACAGCCGATACCAGACCCAGCGCAAGAAGCCGCGAAGTCGATATTTGGGAGCGGGTAAAATAAATTTAGTGAGGTGAGTGGTGCCAGCGGTATCGGAAGCGCAAAGAAAACTGTTCGCAATTGCCGAACATGAGCCGGGGAAGTTGCACAGTGAGAATAAAGGCTTAGCGAAGCTGGGGCATAAGACTCTGCACGATTTCGCTGCCACGCCTGAGAAAAATCTCCCCGAGCGCAAGAATATATTGTCGAAACTAGGAAGGAAATAACGGATGAAACTTGATACGAAATCCCGCAATGCGATTGACGATAAAGACTTCGCCCTTCCCGGTCGTCGCTATCCGGTGGAGGACGAGAGTCACGCCAGAAATGCTCTCTCACGTATCGGTCAATTCGGATCGCCCGAGGAAAAGTCGAAGGTCCGTGCGAAGGTTCATTCAAAATATCCCGATATTGGCGCGAACGACCACGATGAAGACGATAAGCCAAAGAATATGCTCGCGAAACTGGGCCGTAAGTAAGGTACGACAATGCTAGAAAATCTCGGACGTTCGCGCACCGCGTCAACTTCGCAACTCGTCACGATAACTTTCGCGCCCAAGCTTGGCGCGGATGGTCTTTATGAAGATACCGGCACGTATGATGAGGTGTTGGAAGCGCATATACGGGAGGGCATTGCGAATGCCTTCCACTATGCGGAGCCGGGAGTGGGGAATGGACGCACGTTCGATCCGAAAGGTACGTATTTATGTCGCGATTGTAATAAGTTCAAACGCGATGCGGCGGGATGCACGCTCGTACAGGGTAAAGTCTCCCCCGACCACGGCAGTTCGGAACACTGGGAGAATAAATTCCTCGGAGATCACGAGCAGGATTATCCAGAGTCTTTAAAGCTCAATAAAGAGGACGCATCTTATGGCGAGCGTCCCGACGGACATTTCGGATGTGGGGGCGGGTGTGAGTATGCGGTGCGCGCCAGGAAAGCCGACTCACAAGGCCGTGCGTTATTCTGCCGGCGCCACGCCACGCGTGTTATGGCGCTCGCGTGTTGTAAGGCGAATTCGCGCGATGGTGATGTGGCGTTTGAAGAGAATGAGCCGGTGACGGTGGGCGAGGAGGGCAAGGAGGAGTCGTGAAATATACACAAACGAGTTTTACGCTGCCAGTGTGCTCGCGCCCGATTTCGGATGAAGAGTATAAGAAGGCGGTGGGTGCTATCGAACCCGACTCAGCGCCACATGATAAACCTCGCCGTAATCTCTCCGCTCGGCGGCGGTTCCGATCGAAACGACCTCTCTCGCCTCAACTCCGAAAAGTTTCTCTACACGATTCGCTTCGATAAGTTTCGTGTCGGGATGTTGGGCTTTATATCGTAGAAATTGGCCGTGATCTCCTGCAATTACGATGGTTGGTTTATTCATTTAGAAATTTTACCTCTCTTTTTCTTAATTTGTCAAATCGACAATTCTCGTCCTGCCTAACTTTCCCCTTGACACCTTCCTCCCTACCATGCTACCTCGCCGGGTGCGATACAATAAATACAGAGGGACGAGACGATGGCGATTGTAATTCACGAACAGAATGAAAAGATGCTGCGGTTGACAGTGCCCGGTACGCAGGCTGTTGCGGATCACTTGGATGTGTGCGTGATACCGTTCGACGGCGTTATTCGCGGGATTTTGGCGCGACTTGATACGGCAGGCACTACCGGCACTCAAACCACCGATATTCTGCTCAACGGCGTGAGTATATTCTCCGGCGCGACCCTCGTGAATTTTGCCAGTACCTCTCGCGTGCCTACGTATGGCGCTCTGACAACCAACCCGCCCAAGGTGAAGAAGGGCGATACGGTTCGATTGAATACGACTGCGGTACATAGCGGTACGGCTGGAAAGTCCCTGGCGATCGATATCACGATCCGGCGCGGACGGGCATCGCAGGAGGGGACGGATTTTGATAGCGTTTCAGCGCGGTCTGATGCGATTTAAGTTTTGTAAGATTCGTGAGACGTTGTTCTCATAAAGTTTTGTAAGATGTGCGAACCCCAGTGCTACTCACGCGGGGGATTTTGAAGTAAGTTGCGGGCTACTCCCGCAGAGGTGATTGTGGAAGATAATGTGGATCTGAATCTTGCTACTCAGGATGACGGCCAGGGCAATGTTGGGGCCAATGACAACAACAATGGTGGGAGCGGCGACGGCTCTCAACAACAGCAATACTTTCTCGATATCAACGAACGAACGCGGTATAAGACGGCAGATGACGCGAAGCGAGGCTACTCCCAGCTTCAAGAAAAAGTCACCTCCTTCTCGCCAATCGAGCGCACGTTAAAGCAGTACTATGGGGACAAGTTCACTCCCGAGGTGCTGTCGGCTCACTTGGCGGATTATGTGCGGCGTTTGGAAGCGGATAGCGCGAAAGAGGCCGAAGAAGCGAAGGCGAAGTTGTCGAAAGACGATGCTGCGCGCTTCGAAGGCAAGTCGGCGGAAGAGATTAAGCAGATTCGCGCCGCTGAGAAGTGGTTCCAGTCCGAGGCCGAACGCCTCGGGTACGTGTCGAAAGACGCGTTGAAAAAGCTGGAAGATAAGCTCGCGAAGATCGAAAACGCGCCCGTTGAGCAGAGTAAGTCTGCGAACGACGCGATGACTTCCGCAGGGACAGCAGAGTTACAGAAGTGGCTGGGCGAGTCGAAGGTGGTGTTAAACGACACCGAGATGGCTCGACTTGGGAAGCGAATTGTCGCTTATATCGATGGCGATGATGAGCTGACCCAGAAGTGGGTAGACGCCGCACAAAGCCGCAACAAGGCCGAGTGTTTCGCGTTGATTCGCGAGGCGGCGAATTTTGCGTTGCCTCTTGTAAAGTCGGGCGCGAAGCTTATCGATCCCGCTGCCACGCAACGTTCTGCTGTCGCAACGAAAACCAAGCTGATCGCAACCACGCCTAAGCCGCTGCCGAAACCCGGCGCCGGTAAGGAAGTGCAAGTTGAACCTCCCCCGCCCCGTCCGACACAACGCGGTCTGCGTAAGCCGAACCTGACCCAAGCAGCGATGGCGTTGATGGAGGAGATGGAAGCGCAGGGGTAGTGAGGTCGATCAGCGACACACGATTTTGGAAAAGGAAAACGACAATGAGTAGCACATTTTATAGCAAGTTTTACAGTACGCACGTTGAGATTGATATCGCGAGTGGCGCGATTATGTCTCGTGATATCGTGCCGTATGAAGGGCCGTGGGAGGGCGCGATGGGGCTGGAAACGGCCACCGCGACCGCCATTCTGAAAACCGTGTATGAGGGAGATTTGAAAGAACAGATCAACCAAGATACCACGGCGTTGAAATATATCGTTGACGGTGATATGACCGGGAAGAAATGGGAAGGCGCGAAGGTCGTGGTTGCGTTGCACACAAAGCGCAACTCCGGCGTGAAGGCGATCGCGCTCAACACTGGCCAGATCCCCCAAGCCGGCAACCAGGGTACGGCCAACGCAGAAATCAACATGAAGAAGTGGTTCGGGCATATCCAGCTCACCGCAGATATCATGGCGCAGGCCAAGACCAATAAGGGCGCGTTTGTCAACGCCCTCACGATGGAGCAGGAGGGGATGGTCAATGACATCTCCCGCCAGCGAAATCGCGGGTTGAATTATTTCGGCCAGGGTACGTTGGCGGTTGTATCGGCGGGCGCAAATTCCGCGACACAGGCCATTAAAGACCCCGGCAATGTGGTCGGTACGGTCAATCCCGAGCGTTTTATTAAGGTCGGAGATGTGATTGCTATTACCTCCAGCGACGGTACCGTGCTGCGCGGCGTTCAGACCGTGTTGTCGATTACCACGCCGAACGTCGTGTTCGATGCGGCAATTAACACCACCACCGGCGACTTGCTCTCGTTCGGTTCCAATAGCGTGGCCCCGGGTGAGTCGAGCTTCAATGCCGAGCCAATTGGACTGTTGGGTTTGATCGATTCCACCACCTACGTGTCGAATGCTTATACCATCGACCGCTCCTTGGCCGCGAATGCCTTCTGGCGCTCGAACGTTCTAACCAGCGTGGGAAGTTTGAATCCCGACTTACTCAACCGTGCTATTCAGAATAATCACGAAATCTCGGGGAAGAAGATCAAGAAAATGTACACGCACTATGGCGTGGCCCGCGAAATCTTGAAACTGACCGAGCAGGACAAGCGGTACAATGTTCAGCCCGGTAATAAAGGCTCGTCCTTCCAAGCCGGTCCCGAGGATGAGGAATTTGGATTTGGCGGGAAAGACGGCACCGCAGACCGCGACGCCCCCTACGGTACGCTATTCATGTTCCCCGAGGACGGGTATCTTGAGCGGTACGAGCTGGGCGAGAGCGGCTGGGCAGAGGAAGATGGGAATCTCTTCCTGCGCGCACAGTTCTACGACCAGTATGAGGCAAGGTATCGGTTGCGTGAGCAGTTTTTCAATTCGCGACCGAATGCTTTTACGAGGCTTGACGGGATCACGAATACTGTAAGTTCGGGCGCGTTCGGGCTGTAAGGCTTGACGGGATCACGAATATTTTGGGCACTTAGAAATAAGTGCCCTTTTTATTTGCGCAAAGTAAATTTACGTGCCCCCGCTGATAAAATACAACTAGGGGCGCAACTTGCGTCTCAATTCTGCGGGCTACTCCCGCGTAAAATGGGGCGTGTGAGATGGATGGAAAAATTGTCGCGTTGAGGCTTACCGATAATCCGAAGATTTTGGAAGTGTTGCGCGAGAGAGGCGCATTGAGGCCCGATCCCAATAATGAGGAGAAAGAGACTTACTGGGCCATGTTTAACGGGCGACCGTTCGGCTTCTGCGCCGGGAAAGTTATCAGTCTACCGGAGAATGTGGCGACGTGTTTGCGCAATTTACAACCCCTTATGGGGGGCACGCCGACTAAGCGTAAGAATGCGTTGGGCGAAGATTACGTATATCGAAGCTCCTACGACGCCCAGTGGACGCCAGTATTGGACGTGGTGGAAAGCTGGGGCGTTGGTGACGAGGCTCCAAGCGTTAAGGCACTACGAAAGACCCAGTGCGGCGTGTGCGAGAAGTCATTCGCATCCGTACGAGAGCTGGCCGCGCATCTTAACGAACATATCGACGATGAGCAGGGTACGCCAGCCATCTCGAAATCCAACGGTAAATCCCACCTTCTCGGAGCGCCAAAATAATGCGTCCGCCACAGGGATTTCTTAACACGCTACAAATCATGGACGCCCTACTTGACTTGCGGTGGGGCGACTATGTTGGGAAGTGGGTGGTGGAACGCAAGGCCGTGACGCCCCCGCACGAGTTGGTGTGGTTGATACGGCGGCGTGAGAGAGAAGCGCAAGATATTCGCGCAGGTCTCGCCACACCGCAAGACATACTTGACTTCGCGGGTTTGAATGAGGAAATTCTCTCTCTCCAGCGCGGGAAGCGGGTGATCGTATTCGCGGACCAGCTCACGCCGGAACTTTACAATAAACTCTGCTACTCCGATATCAAGCGATATGGCGGGTATTCGCGCTATGCCGATGCGATGCAGGCGAGGAAGGATGCGAAGAAGGCGGCGCGCGTGAAAGACCGGCGCGAGTTTCTGCGCGACCTGAATATCGAAGCGTTTGGCACGGAACATTCGCGGGGGATATATGATTTTCTTACTGATAAGCGCCGCACGGGGTTGATGGAGGACGTGAAGAGGGGATCGCGCACGTTACATGATGTGCTTGGCGTGAAACCTGGCGAGAAGCTTGTCGGACGTGGTGGAGATCGGCGCATTCAAGTTGTGGGAGGGTAAATTACGTGGCCGTTCAATACTCCGAACTTCTCTCGCAAGTCCTGGCGCGTGTGTCGGGCAAGGGCAACGCATTCACGACCGATCAGTACCGTTCGTTTATCAACGAGGGTAAGGATGAGCTGTGGAAGGCTCTGGTTGCGACCACGGACGATTATTTTTTACAATCCACCGTCACCACGCCCTCGAACGCCGTCAATCTCTTCGCGCCGCTGTCATTAACGGTGCGCGAGTACGTCCTACCCGGCGACTGTCTTAAGCCTCGCTTTATCGAAGTGCTCGGCCCCGCTGGGTACGAGATGACCCAGTTTATATACCGCAAAATCCACCACCCCGACTTTCAAGACCAGCGGAATCTATCCACGCAAAACGGGCCGCAGGGAGCGTCGGATGCGTTTCTCACCGCTGACGCGTATTATTACACGATTGTGGGAAAGAATACGTTGATGTTGGCGCGATATCCCGAGGTCGCGTTCACGTTAAAAGTGTGGTACGTGCGCGCCCTACCGGATATGGATGTGGGAAGTTCGATCGACGAGACTGTGGTTCCGTTTAAGTCCGATATAGTGAACTTCGCGGTGAAGCGATGTGAGCTGGTCGCGGACGCGGACGGCTTCGCGGGGTGGTTAGAAAGTTGGAAGGCGAGTATCGTGGAGACGGTGCAAGCGGCGGGGCCGCGTAGCGAGGGGGCGATTTTTGTACAGGATGCGGAATATTAAATTTTACTTAAAAAGACTCTCTACTCTTTTAATCGCCTCGTCCCGTCTCTCATAACTTTCGCGTGTCGTTGGAGAAGTTTCTATCGAAAACACGCTCCAAGTATCGCCCTCGCCACAATTAAAAACATGCGCGACTTCACGGTGAGATTGGTCTTCGATATAGAAATCTTCCTCGCCCGAAGTACACACTCTCTGTGTTTTCCAATGATAAGTTTTTAGTGCTTTTGGCGGGCAAAATCGCGCCGCTATTTCATTCCAAGGTTGATAGCGTATTGTGAGAATTACTATAACAATAATTAAAATCGTTCTCAACGGAAATCGTGATTTTTCAAACGCCGTTTTCATAATTATTTCGCTTCTCCAATACTTCCTTCGAGAAAAATAACTTTTACTTTCGCTTCGAATAACATCACTCCAACCACGGTAAAATCCGCGCCCCATTTCGGGTCGTTGAAATCCGGTTTGAATGCGACGAGTGTTTTAATCCCGCTTTGGATTAAGGCTCGTGCGCAATCGGCGCATGGATACCAGGGGATATATGCGGCACAGCCTTCTAGCGATACACCAATTCGTGCGGCGTTATAAATCGCATTCCGTTCTGCGTGTTCTGTCCAAGCGTATTTATCGGGACGTTGGTTGCGTAAGGCTACACTGTCATTACAACCTCTTGGAAAACCATTAAATCCAGTTGTTCGAATCTCCCCTGCGCTCCCAACGATCACACAACCGGTTTTTCGCGAGGCGTCTTTGCTCCATTGTGAAATATGTACCGCGAGATCCATGAATCTTTTGTGCCAGTCGGCCATAACTTCCTCCTAGTAAAATAAGTATAGACACAACTATGCCAAAAAAGCAAGCTAGCTCGAAAGAAACTTCCGGCACGTTTAACCTGTCCACGGCCTCTGAAAATACTTATGCCGGCCAAGACGCACAGGAAGCGGCTGGAGCGCGGCGTGTATTGTCGATGATCCCCAAAATCTCCGGCGAGATGGTGCGCGAGTTGGGACAGGCGAAGTATTTACCGACGCAGCTTCCCACGAAAATCGGCGCGTTGATGGATTATCCGTACAACGATTCTAACGGTGTGCGCCAGTCTGTGCGCTTCGCCGTCGCCACGTCCGATAATATCGTGTTTGCGTTATATAAAGAAGTCGCCGGTGCGTGGGTTGTGCAGACCCTTCCGCTCAATAACGGGCTAACTTCGAATGCGCCATTTAACGACTTCCCCCAGTTCGTAGTATTGAATAATCTTCTCCATATCACAGACGGCACCACGTCTTGGATCTACGACGGGCCGAACGCCCAGTTCGTAATTGAAGGCTTCATCATCCCGCCCGTCCCGCCGAATATTGAAAATACGGGATTTGCGGGCACGTTTAGTTGCTCGGTGGGACGTTTCTACTGGATCACCTACGCCGACCATACCGTGGGTCGCGTGCATGAATCCAGCTCGTCGCCTATTTCCACTTCGCCTGTCAACTCCCAAGGCTCCACCGGCCCCGTGGCGAATAAGTCAATTCAAGTACAAGCGTGTCGCACGCTCGTTACCACCACGATAGGTCTCACCGCGATCACCACTGGCGCAGGCGGATTCTTCCCCCAATTCGTGGGGATGAATTTGTATATCGGCGCGGTAAATTACGGTCGTATTGCCACATTTACCGATTCCGCACATATGATACTCGATACTCCCGCGCCTGCAAGTAACGCCGGGGTAAATTGCATCATCGCCCCGCCCCGCGCCACGCATATTCATTTCTACTGTTCTGAGACCGATGGATCGCGGTTGGGTAAGTTTCTCACCAGTATCTCGGTGCTTGATCCGAACGACTTTATAATGGACCAGGTTCCGTTTATTACTGATCCCACGAGTACGATTTCAACAGTGGATCGCCCAATCCGCAACGACCCTCCTGCGCCCAGTAAAATCGCGGAAGTCCATAAATATCGCATCTTCCGGCGTCGCGAGGCCAAGCCAAATTTCTTCCACTTTTCGGGAAACGAAGAAATCTCGGCGGGGAACGGGAACGGCAGTCCTCAAGAATCCTACCCTGGCGCGGCAGGCACGGTTACGATGTCCGATATCGTGGATGAACAATCTTACCCACAATCTGCCAATCGTCTTCGCGGCTTGAAATCCCACGCCGACGCGCTATGGCTCGGCACGGAAAAAGGAATCGTGCCGTTATACGGTAATTCGATCGATGACTTCGGTCTAATGCAAGTCGTGACAATTACGGGCGGCGTAATATCGCGGTGGGGGATGGAGACGACGCCGCACGGGTTGACGATTTTCGGGTACGATCGTCTATTGAAGCTCTACCCGCCCATTTCACCAATTTACTCCATACTCCCCCAAGATCTCAATGTCACCGACCAACTTCTCGAAATTGGTCGCCCGATGCGCAAGAAATTTCTCACGATTAAGAATGTGGACCAGGACAATGTGCGCACGCTTCATTACCAGTACAACGAACGCGACTGGTTGGTGGTGTGTTACCAAGACAATACCTCAACCTACCACACTTACATCTACGACTTTGCGATCAAAGGGTGGTTCGAGTCGCAGCGCGGTTTTGCGAGCGTGGCGGTTTTCGAACCGATAGCCGGTAATGTCATTCTTGTCGGGGGCGGCACAGACGGCTTTGTGTACGTTATTGACGATCTCTCCGGCACATTCTCCAATGCGACTTGTCCCGCCGCGATATTTCGACCCGCGCTTATCAACTTCGGTCGCCCTGATATTATGCACCAGCTTTATTCGTTGGAGTATGAGTTAACGAACGATGCTCTCTCAGCAGACGTAACGGTGAATTTCTACCTTGACCCGCAAGACGCCGATAATCCTGGTGCACCGTTCGGCCCGTTGAATTTTGCGAAAGTCCCAAATAGTGCTGCGCGATATCGTGCGTACTTCGCCGCGACGGACGGCGTAGTGGGAACATTGTGTAAGCGTGCGCTCATCGAATTTCAAATCGCATCTTCCACAAACACCGGGGGTTTCCGTGGTATTATGCTTAAAGCGTGGCCGGTGGATGCAGAAGTGAATCAGGCGGGTTAGTGCGGCGTTCGGCCATACAGATTGTGTCATTATGGTCGGAGCCATGCGCTACAAGCAAGATTTCTTCAATTTCAAATTTATATTTCTTGCCCATCCCATTCGTGTTCCACCCGAAGAATAGCGCAACTCCCGTTTCGTTTAAAAGCCGGTCGATTTGAACTTTCATATCGCCGCGAATCTTGCCGAGCGCATCACCCTGTTTCATTTTCACGCCGATTCCGTCGTAGCATTCTTTGACTTGACGCGGAGAATACGGCGGGTCGATTATTACGAGATCGGCTTTGCCTTCCATGTCGGTATCGGCAAGTTTCTTCATAAACTCCGTCGCGTCCATGTGATATTGTGCGGCGGTATTTGGGTTGAGGTCGTTTGTAAATGTTGCGCCGTTGAAATTACGCGCGAAAGGGTCAACGGAAATTGGGCACTTCGCAAGATACTTTTCAACGAACGCCCGGATTGGCGGGATGGAAAAGGTTTCGGAATTTGGCATCGACCAGACGCGAGAGATTATCATGCCTTGCACTCTACCACACTCTCCTATAAAATACAACTAGGCGGTGAAATTTGGCCCAACGCACAATTCCCACGATCAGTACGATTCCTCAACTGGCACAGTGGCAAGCCGGCCTGCGCGCCAACATCATGCGCGTTCTGGCGCCACCCGTGCCCGCCAATTTATCTGTGACCTCAAAACAGGGTGGGAACTATGTCACATGGTCCACGGTAAAAGGCGCGGATGGGTTCGAGTTGGACGTGTCGGAAAACGGCGATATGTCCAATGTGCTCTCAACAGTCGCGTTGCCGTCGTCGCAAAATACTGCATATTTCGACACCGTGCCAGTGCAAGGTGGTTCGACACCGAAGACCCGCTATTACCGGGTACGCGCGACGGCGGGTACTGTGCAAAATCCCCACAACGTTAAAGGCGTATCAAGTTCGGTAGTATCTTCCACCGCCATCGCACCGAACGACACCGTAACCGCCTCCGTCACCACTACCGACAATTCGAATCGTGACAAGATAAATATCGGGGCTGGAGGAGGCGCGTATCGAGAGCCATCTTTTGTTGACTTACCATAGTTTTTACGATATACTGCACGTATGAAAAAAGTCTTCACCCGCCCCCTCACGCCCGCCGATGTTCGACAACTAGATGCGTGGAGGAGAAATTTTTTGAGTGCGGACCTCGAACTGCCGCACGATTTCGACGCGCCGGGTGTAAAGACCGTGGGACTACACGAGAACCATAAACTCTTCGGTTCACTCACCGGGACGCGGGCGATAGTGCTTGATCCCTTCATTCATGATCCCTCGTATGATGAGCAACAAGGCGCGAAGTTGATTTACGGTCTTGTGAAAGCCGACGCGATTCTTACGCAGTGGGGGCAGGAGGGTGGCGCGGTGGATTCGTATATCGCAATTCCCCGGAGCATGGAAGCTTACGTGCGGCTTCTTGATCATTACGGTTATAAACCGACTTGTGAAGGGTGCGTGATACTCCGTCGCCCCCTCGCTCCCGAAACCGTGCCGTTGCTTGGCGCGGAACGCGATGCCGCGCAACGTGCTACAAACTCGGCCACGACTTCCAAGGTTTCTGGCGAGGCACCAAACGATATCGCCAGCGACGTTTAAATTGTTTCGGAACCCCGAGCCAATTTAACACTTTTCCAAACCAAGTCTGTTGCTTGCGAAAACACCACATCGGGCCGTTGATGAGTAAATCGTATCGCAAACCGCGTTGTTCTTTTTTGAGCGCCGTGACAAACGCACCTTTTTCTGGTACAAGATCCTCGGATGAAAAAGATATTCTACCGCGATAATTACGTATCGGAATCATCCCCGTATCCTACCATACCCACCCACCTCGCGTAAACTATAATAAACACAGAGGACTTTTTCCATGCCTGTGCCCCTGTACGCTCGTTCTGCCACCTACGATATCGAAACGGGGTGGTTGTTGGATATTGATGAAGTGCCGTGGGAGGGTGCATGGGAGTTGGAAAAAAAAGGAAGAGAAAGCGAACAGCGCGTAACCGACGCTTCCCTACAAAACGCCGCGAATGATGCGCAGCGGCAGGGTGAGCAATATGGCGCGGAGAAGGGTGATCTCGCGCAACTTGATACAATTGGCGCGAATGGGTTAGGATTGGGTGCGAGTGGATATCTCGCCAATCAATTAAATTCTATCGGGCGATCTTATGGCAATGCGCGCCAGAATGCTGCGCGTATCAACGCCTCTCGCGGGTTAGGCTCAACCCCAGAAGGCGCGTTTCAATCCAGTTTAAACGGTGCGAACTTGGGACAAGCGGGGGCGGAAAACGAAGCGTATAACAACGCGCAAATGCTCACTCGCGACAATATGCTTCAGGCGCTTGGTGCCCGTGCCGGATTGCAAAACACATATAATCCAAACGGTGCTTTATCGGTCGGCGCACAATCCGCGTATGATCAAAATCACATGGGTAGTTTGCTTGGCGATATTGGTGCGGGATTATCAAGTGCTGCTGGAATTGTCGGGAGCGGGTTTGGTCTTGCAAATCAGGTTAAAGGCGGCGTGTGCTGGATCGCAGAGGCACTGTGGGGCGTGGATGATTTACGCACTCATATTGTGCGCGGGTGGTTAAATTATTCGCGGTTCGCAAATACTGTGTTGGGTCGCGCAATCCTGGTGCTTTACCGCACTTTCGGTCAACGCTTAGCAAAATGCCGCTGGGCGGTGTTGAAATTACGTCCGCTTTTTAACCTCGCGTTACGGCGCGCAACCACGGAGGCGTGGCAATGATAGTTGATCCCAGTCTTTTACAGCCGTCGCGCAACCCTCTCACCGCTGCCGCTGGAATTCCCGATGTGTTGGCGAAGTTGCTCGGAGGCGGTACGGGAGATGGCGCGCAAGGTGATGTGCCGCCACCGGACGTTGTGCCGCGCTTGCCACAACCGAACGCGTCGAATAGCGCTGTTCCGCCTCCATCAATTGTGCCGCCCCCGTCCGCGCCGAAAGAGGACGACGTAACACCGCCAAAATCCCTTGCAGACTTGGCGCAACGCACGCAGGAGAATGTAAATGCGCCCGTCCCTCCGCCCGATGTACTAGCGGCGTCAAAAGTGGGCGAGGACGGGAGTGCGGTGCCAAATTTACCCGGAACGGTGCAAACGGCACAGGCGCCTAAACTCGCGCCGCTCCATCCCTCTCTTCTCTCGCGTATCCTGCCAATTGTAGGCGCAGTGGGCGCGGGTATGGAAGCGGCGGGAAATCGTGGCGAAGCTCCCAACGCCGCACGGTTACAAGCGACGTTACAAAATCAAGCGCAGCAACGCTTGCAAGCTGAACGACTGCACAATGTCGAAGAACCGGAAGCCGAAGCACGCGCCGCTTTACAACGCGCACAGGCCCAGTCCACGCAAAATACCGTGCCGGTTGATGTGAACGGGCAACGTTACTACGTGCCACAATCACAACTTTCGAAAATTCTCTCACCACAAATCGCGGGGCAGTCGCGGGAGAATGTACAGACATTACGTAATACTGGAAACGTTGATGTACAGAATTTAAAGAACTCGGGTCGGATGAGTATTGAGCAGATGAAGGCGTTAATTCAACAAGGAAAAGTTGCTCGCGTTATTCCCGGCAAAGATCCCGAGACTGGCGAGACAACTATGCTCGCCTATAATGCGCAAAATCAGCTTCTCGGAGCTGCACAGAATTCGCTTGCACCAGCACAGTTTTATAATAAACTCACCTCCACCACCCAATATATGGCCGACGCCGCTGGAAATATCCAAGCGTTGCCGAAGAATACGGTGTCGGGGGTGCAGTTGCCGGGAAGTGTTGGAGGGATTGGGAGTGTTGTGCCGAATGCGCCGGGTAGTAATGGGGCGCGTCCACAACATAACACCGGCGCACAGCCTCCACGAGCCAGTGGCGCAACTACCGCCGCACCAATCCAAGCTCGGCCTGTCAATGGCGCAAACGGCCAGCCGATGGTTAATGCGGCGAGTACTAAATGGGTTCAGTGGCAAGATCCAGTTTCGGGCCGTAATGTTGCCGGTCCCGCATCTATGGCGCCCCCAAATTCAAATCCCGCCCAGCTCCCCGCGCAAGAAGTGCGTGATGTGAACAACGCTCGCCATGCGGTAAATTTGATAACAAAAACTGGCGACCTGAATAAGCCCGAAACCCAGGGAGTGTTACAGCTTCTCGATTCGCTTGATAAAGAAGGTAAGTTGGGGATTGTCGCTTCGCGGTGGAATAAATTTATAACATCGGGCGTCGGCACAAGCCCCAACGATGATCCGCGTATTATCATGCTCATCAATAAAAATATGTTAGCTGATACTGCAACAATGCTTGCCCATTTTGGGGCAGCCGGCGGTCGATCGCCACAAATGTTGCAGCATTTTTTAGATCTTGCGAACGCTGGGAGAATGGATGGAATAACATTGCGCGCCGGTGTGATGGCGATGGCCGATTATATGAAAGACCGTGCAATGATGCCCGAGGCTACACCACAACGCACCGCGCCGCAACAGAATACTCAACCCACGCATGTCGTAAAAGTAAATGGCGTTCGAACGGGCACAGTTGTGAATAACGTGTACGTACCGGACAAATAAATGGGACAGAACACACAGCAAATTAAAGGTCTACCAGCGGGCGCGACGGTAGAACCGGTTGGTTCGGCGGGTGGTAGTACGGGTACGCCACAAATCAGCGGCCTACCTCCCGGCGCGTCCGTGGAAGCTATCCCGCAACTCAATAACGCCGACAAGCCCCTTCGGATGTTCCGCTCCGATACGGGCGCGGAGCAAGATGTGCCACGCAATCAAGTGGGCGATTTTGCGAAACAGGGATGGCAGGCCGGGAGTGCGCCGCAGAAGTCGGGTGCGAGTGGTGAAGGCTTTGGAACGTCCTTCGCTCACGCAGCCGGTGTTCCGGCTTCGATAAGCGAAGTTACAGATTCGGTAAAAGATAAATCGGTGCCACAACTTCTTGGCGGCGCACTTATGCGTTTCTCCCCCGCTGGAATGGCAGTGCGCGGATATCAGGCCATTTTTAACGCAGATAAAAAACTCGCGACGGGTCATCCGTTAGAGGCGGTTGAAGCGACTCCGGGCGGCGGCGCGGTTAAGAAAACGGCAGAACAAGTTGGCGAGGGAAATTATTCTGGCGCAGCGGGAACTTTACTCGGCACAGCCGCTCCGCTACTCGCTACGAAAGCTTTGGAACGCGCCGGTGTAGGCTCGGTTGATGAACAAGGAATTAAGATAAACGGAAAAGAGCCTGTAACGCGAGAAGCCGCGCGAGATAATTTAGTCAAAGCCGTCAACCCCGCCGCGTCCGATATGGGCACGATGAACGCGCATGGAGGCGGGACGGGGTTTAAAGGTAACTTGGACGCCACGCTCGATCACGTCGTGGATGCAGGACAGAAAGGCGGATTTGCAGATAAAGTTACCGGCGCAAAAACTCCCGGACAGGCTTTGGAAACCGCTGCAATGGCCCCGGAAGCCGCATATAAAAACCTCCCCTACTTCAAAGAGGTGATGGAACCGAACCTGGCGAAAACCGCCGACGTTACGTTCAATAACTATCGGGGCGGGAAGACGGGATATAATCAAGCAACCGTGGCGCAACTCAACGACCGGCTCACCGCGATCAATGCGGAGATGTACGGGAAGTATCAGCAAGGTGGTGCGGGTAGTGCGCGGGCCGATGCGGCGGTGAATGCCGAGCGCGTGCAATCCCTACAACAAGAAGCGGCGGGGATTCGTGATGCTCTTGATAAGACCCTTGCGCGAGAGACGGGTGTGCCGATTGACCGTTTAAAAGGGATGCGCCAGCAGTACGGCCAGCTCAAAGATGTCGCGGACACGATGAAGCTGCGCGCAGCAGAATTACAACACGGCGAGAACGCGACGGCGAACAAGACGCTTTCCGAGCAAGTTCCTTCGCATCTTTCGGTGCCGGCAGTGTTGTTGAAAACTGGCGCGAAAGTCGCGGACAAAGTGCGCGGCAACCCGGTCATCAACGGAATTCAAGATGCGTTTAAATATAAACCAACACCTCCCGCGCCGTTCAACGTAAATCCGCCCCTCGCACCCACTCCATACCAAGCGCCGAATAACTTGCCATTCGGTCGCCCCGGCACGCAGTCATCGCTACCGCCTGAGGTTTTACGCGTGTTACAACAGGCAGAGGAACAAAACGCGTCGCCTAAAACGATGACGGGTAAACCACTTACGGAACGCGCTCGGCGCGCCGCCAATGCTAATTTAGAAGCCGAGAGCCGCTTAAAGAACTCTTTGCCTACATCACCACCCAACGCGCCGCAGGTTGAGCCGCTGGCGCCCTCTGTAGCGGGTCCGCAGACCGGCACGTTGCCGTTGCCGAATAGGGGCGGTACTTTAAATCGGCCCCCGTTACAGCTACCCCCCGGCCCAACCGCGCCACCACAACTTCCCCAAAACGCCTCACCCATCGCGCTCCCGCCCAGCTCCGTCTCGCAGCTCATGCAGTATATTGAGAGCGGGAGCAAGCCAGTGCCGCGCAGTGAGTTGCCGATTACGACCACACCGTCGAAACCGAACGTGGCACGCACTGCTCCACTCGCGCCAAAAAGTACCAGCGGCGCGGTTGAGTCCTCGAATCTACCTACCGTGCGCAATATGACCACCGAGGTGAACGTAATCCACCCGGACGGCACGCCCGGTACGGTGCCCTCTGCGATGTTGCCGGAGTATTTGAGCAAAGGTTACAAGCTCGCCGCGCCGTTAGGTCGGGGCGCGTCGGGAGGGCAGTAACGTGGCGGGGTATAAGGGAGATCCGCATTTCACACCGACTGGGCCGGTTAAGATGCCGTTTCAAGGCACCCATTTCTCCGACCAACCAATATCGGGTGGAGTGTTGCGCGGTTCGATGCGCGGCGCGAGTGGTGCGGAAGAGTCGGCACGGCTTGATGTGCCACCCCAAGCTCCTGCGGGCGTACATGTGGTGCGCCAGGGACATCTCGCGCATCCGCATTTACGGTTACGGAAATATTCAAGCGGGGTATCGGGGAACAAAGCCATCGCGGATGTGGAAGGTGCGCAACACGAACTTTGGAACACTTCCGTGCAGCAAGGTCACGCTGCGGCGTTACAGAATGGGCTTGACCCTAAAACGGCGCAACTCTCCGCGCTCAATGCCGGTGAGCATGGCATAAAAGCGGCGGGTTATGATGGGATGGAGTTCGGACGTTCGGCTCCCGGATCGGTACTGATGTTCGGAGATGTGGCGGTGGATAAATCGCATGTTTGAATTTCTCTCCCCCAACTCTCCCAACCTTCCGTTTTCGTTCTAGCGAATATTTCCAATCGAGGCGTGGGCGATGCAATTTCAATCAACTTACGCACGTCCTCCGGCTTTGCACTGTGCTTCCTTCTCGCCCAGGTTCCCCAGCTTCGCAACGAGTGAGATTGGAACGGCGCTTTTCCTCGCAAGCCGAACAGCAGAAATTCATGTGATACGCGCCAGTAATTTCCCATTCCGATATGCGGTTTGGTCCACACGAAGCAGGATTTGTACGTGAATCCCCACGCTGATATCACTTCGAACGCGCGCGGGAGAAAGGCGTTGGTTGTCCACAGATGTAAATGCGCGTTGTCTTCGACCAGTGACGATACGGGCAACGACGCAATTTCCTCCACCGACATCGTTTCATAGTGATCGGTTGCCGCACCACGCGTCCCATTGTTCCCGTACTGCCACGGCGGGTCAGCATATATTGTGGCGAACTTGCGTCCTGCGATGAAAGTCAATAAATCGGACATTGATAAAATATAACTAGCGAGGACATAAAAGTCAATGAGAATTTTGCGTAATTTTGCGGCGTTTTTGGCGGTTTTTTGTGGCGTGTGTGCGGCACAATCCACCGTGACCGTGACTGCCAATGTAAAGACAATCTTCGGTGGCAACTCCACCACTCGCGTGAAGGCGTGTTTTACCTTGCTCACCAGCGACGGGCAGCAGCCCGCTGATCCACACGTTGTTGGAAGCGGTGTGCTGGTACCGACGCAGACGCAGTGTCTTTCACCGGACGGCAATGGTCTCATATCGACCACGCTCATTCCTAACGATCAGATAACGGTTGGGGGTATTACGAATACTACTAACTATAGTCTAACGTGGCTATACAACGGCTCCCCGGCGCACGGCGCACTTTACAACTTCCTCCTCGCAGACGTGACGGAAGACTTGAACTCGAAATCACCAGTGAATTTATCGGTCTCGCCCAGTGTAACGCCCACCGATCAAATCTACGCGCGTCTTGACGGCGGGAATCAACCCTTCCTCGGCCCGATTCGAAGTTGTGTGATGAACGGAATGTATGTGGCTGGTTCATCCTGTTACCCTACTATCCACCAGGCAATCACCGCCGTCTGCACATCTTCTCCCGCAGGTGGCGCGATCTGGATTCCACCTGGTACATACGTTGAGAATTCTTCATTAAGTGTGGCGAACGGGACGTGGTGTAATTCAGTAGCACTGTTGGGCGCGGGCGCCGGTCAGTGTGATTCCGTTACTCCGCCCGTTACAATCACTAGCACTATTACTTCAGGCCATTTAATTGATGGGCTAAACGCGAATGACTGGGGCGTGTTTAACGTTTGCTTAAAAAATACTGGCACGGGCAGCACGGGAGCAGCGATAAACTTCGCTTCCTCACAACGCGCTTCGGTCGGCAACGTCTATGTCTCCGGCCCCTTCGGCCAAGGTGTGCGTTTCTTCTCATCTTCTATCGCCTCTGCCTCGACGATTTGGAATAATATTAACAACATTCACTGTACAGGCTTAGCGGCGAATGGTACGGGCATTCTAATGGACTCATCCAACGCCAGTGCGAAAGTTATCAACGGGAATAACATTCTGCAAGATCATTGTACAGGCGGGACGGGCGGCAAGGCATTGTGGCTCACAAACTCCGGCGTTCATAATCAGGTCATCAACGACAATGTGATTGAGTGTACAGAGTGCTCCGCAACCTCCGGTACCGGCGTGCAAATCGACAACGGTTCCACTAGCCGGTTGACGTTACTCGCGCCGGATATCGAAGGCAGCACGACAGGTTTTGTAAAACAGACCGCGAACACAGTCTTGATAATCAACGGTTTCATAGGATCGAACGGTAATAACTCGCTCGCCGCAAATGTACAAGACTCCCAACCCGCCTTTACCAGTTTTCTTAACACTAGTATCGGCGGAGTCGTGCAGCAATTTGCCGTAGATCCCGCTGGTGGAATAATCGTAAACTGCGTGTCGTTTCCCGGCGCGAATTGTAATAGCCTAACTAATCTTATGAACGGTATCGATGGGTGGGGTTTCGGGGTAGCGGGTACACAACGCTTCCAAGTACATGCGGGATCACTCACTCCCAACGTTGCGGCGGCGGAAGATTTAGGCACGTCTAGTCTACCTTTCGGCAATATCTTCATGCAAGGCACCCTGACTCTTGCGCCGAATATCTCGTGGAAAAGCGGCGTGGGTGTGCCTGCGGCAGGAACGTGTGTTGCGGCGAACGGGGGAAGTTTGTACAGTCGCACGGACTCTGACGCTACGCACACGCTGTACGTCTGTGATAATTCCACCCATACTTGGACGCCCAAATAGCCCGAAGGTGGCTGATAAAATAGACTTAGGAGCCTTCCCGCGTATGTCTGAGCACGATAACCACGATAACGATGTCGAACGCACACTTGGACGATTAGAAAGTGCCGTGGCGGCGATTCACGAGAATACAAAAGTCCTGCCCGAGTTGACGCTAAAAGTCGAGCGGCACGACAATGAACTACGCGCGGTGAAATACATCGCTGGGGCCGGTTTCCTCGCGATTATTGGCAATATCGTGGGGTGGATCAAATCGCACTTGGGGGTACATTAAATGGCAGTTTATGTCAAGGATAAAAGTTCGCGCAGTATCTCTATCGGCCCCACAATCCCCGCCACATCGCCTAAGGAGAACGCGAATACGACGCCACGCAATTCGGGCGCGGCAACTGGGGCGGGCGACGAATTCATTTACATCCCCCACATAGGACAGGGGTATCAGTATCCGGTAGATATCGCATGGGACGTTGTGGTGAGTGCAGGGGGTACGCTCGCCGCGCTAGTTGTGAATTTAGAAGTCTCCGACGATGATGGCACGACTTGGAGCACGCTAGACTCCAATGCCTCCCCAACCGGGGGCCGTCGCGTCGTGTCGAATACTCTTGCAAAACGACTCCGCGCAAATATTGCGACTTTCACCATCAATGCCGGTCTTCCCGTCGTGACCGTTGGAATAACCTGCTAGGAAATTCTCTCATGAAAAAACTTCTATTTCTTTTCGCGTTACTTGCCGCGACCCTTACCTCCGCGCAGATGAACAGCTACCAAACCGCGACCCTTTCGGCAGCGTGTACGAACGCCAACACGACCTGTGCGGGAGTAGCGAATTCGCAGTTGAACGTGAGCACGGTCGGTTTCAATGTGGCCAGCGTGACTGTTCACGGCACTTATACTGGACTCACATTGAACTTCGATATATCGGACGATGGCGGCACAACTTGGTATGCCGACACCTGCACACGGGGCGATACGCCCACGCAAGAGTCTTCCGAAGTCGTTACGAACTCCGCCACACGACAATGGGACTGCGGCGTGTCGGGAACGTCGAACTTCCGTGTGCGCAATAACGCCATTTCGACCGGCGCAGATATTATCGGGATTACCCTATCGGTCTCGAATATTGAACCCGCGCCCACCGTTTCGTTGTCGGGCAGCGTCACCACAACTCTCGGCGCAGG